>Ga0299906_10000216_pt1 | contig 57415 bp, 61 predicted proteins | sample RVTome_14_FD_200259 | JGI IMG/M metagenome (GOLD analysis project Ga0299906, IMG submission 200259) | Soil microbial communities from uranium-contaminated site in the Upper Colorado River Basin, Wyoming, United States - RVT145D125 (version 2) ...
CTAGAGCAATAAAGATGTTAACAAATGCGAGTCCAATTAATTTGAGCCATCCTAGGTCTAGTAAAAGATCGATTCGAATTCTTGGAAATACTCCCCTTGGTAACAGAATGAAGAAAATTACTGCAGCTGTTTTTAGAATAAACCAAATTACACCACTAAAAAATTCCATTGAAAAAATAGGTAGTCCAGGAGTTTGCACAGTGAGTGGTCCAATTGTTTCTCCTTCATGAATTAGTGTTTCCTCAAGAGGCGGCCAAAATACTGGTCCATTCCATCCACCAAGGAATAAAACTACAAACAAAGCTGCAAACGCATAAAGTTTCAAGTAAGAACCAAGCTGAACTAATCCATACATCATTCCTGAAAATTCTGTTAACCATCCAGCTACAATTTCACTTTCTGCTTCTGGCAGATCAAAAGGAATTCTTTCAAGCTCTGCCAACATGCCAATAAAAAATACAATTGCACCAATTGGCAAGAAAACAATCCATGGGAAATTTGTTTGACTTTCTACAATTTCAGAGAGATTTAGTGTTCCAGTAAGAATTACGATTCCAAGCAATGACAAAATTAATGGTATTTCAAAAGCAACCATCTGGTGAAGTGCTCGGATTCCTCCTATGAAGGGGTATTTACTATTAGCAGACCACGATGCTAAAACTGTAATTATTGGGAAAAATCCAATTACAGCAAAAACACCAATCAATCCCAAATCTACATCTGCAACAACCCAACCGGGGGCAACTGGAATTAGCGCAACAAATGCTGCTGCAGCGCCAACAAACAAAAGTGGTGCAATAATGAAGATTGGTTTGTCTGCTTTTGCTGGAATAATAATTTCTTTTGAAATTAATTTTAAACCATCTCCCAGTAGTTGTAAAATTCCTTCAATTTTTCCACAATAAAATGGGCCTACTCTAAGCTGAAGTTTTGCAAGCATCTTTCTTTCAACAAAAATTACTCCAGCTGCAAGCAATGCGGCAAAACCAAATCCTGGAAATGCCATAATTCTAAACATGTCAGTTAATAGAAACGCTTTGACTAGAGGAAGTGCAAGTTCTGGATGTGAGATCCATGTTAAAGTTAAGAAGGGATTGATTAATTCTCCTTGGTAAACTGGTAGCGGAACATAAAATAGAATAATTTGAAGAAGAGGTATTCCAACTAGTGTCAAGATGACAACAATCCAAAAGATGTTATCTAGAACTGATCTGAGAAATTCACTGACTCTAAATTTTGGTGCAATAACTGACAATTATCTATCTGCCTCCACTGGCCAATAGTTTAGACTCCAGTAAACTGCTGGCATGTTTCCAAGTTTTTCTCCTTTGAGGAGATATGGTATTGCAATTAGGTTTCTAAATGAACCAACACTAAGTTTTACTCTGTATGGTTCTGGTCTGCTTTTTGAAACAATATAACATCCAAGTGAACCGCGTCCTGACTCTACTCGTTTGTATACTGAAACATCTCCACCTTTTGGATTTGGTTTTAGTTTTGTTCGTACAGTTCCTGACTTTGGCATCTTTTCTAATGCCTGTCTAATAATGTTGCAACTCTCTAACATATCCATCCATGGAATTTTTGAGCGAGCCAAAGAGTCGCCTTCTTTGAGAACGTTTGTGTGAACATCAAGTTCTCCATATGCATCATAGGGCTCTTTTGTTCTCACGTCAAAATCAACACCGCTAGCACGAAGAACAGAACCTGTTGTACCTAGTCTAATTGCGTCCTCTCTTGACAAAATTCCTGCTTTTTCTGTTCTGTGAATTAGAATGGGATTGTTATAAAAAATATCAGCATATTCTTTTATTCGTTTTTCAAAATAATTTACTTGTCTAAGACATACATCTTCAAAATTTGCTGGAACATCATTTCTTACACCGCCGGGGACAAAGTAAGCGTGTGTAACTCTTGCACCTGTCATCTTTTCTAGCAGATCAATTAAAAGTTCTCTGTCACCTGCTGGCCACATAAACATTGTAGAGTGGCCCAAAAAGATTCCGTAAATTGCAAGCCAATACATGGTGTAAACACATCTGTTAAGTTCTGATGCAATTACTCGTACATACTTTGCACGTTCTGGTACTTCAATTCCAACAATTTCTTCTGTAGCTAAACAATATGGATAAAGTATGTTACACGAATCATGAATTACTGGTCTTTCAAGATGCGGAATATTTGTGATGTAGTTTCTATATTCAGCCATCTTTTCTTCTCCTCGGTGAACATATCCTGGATCAGGATCACAACCAACAATATAGTCACCATCAACTTGAATAATGAGTCTCATGTGACCAGAACCTGGATGTTGTGGTCCTACGTTTAGAGTCATAATTCTCTCGTCTACTTTTTGTAGTGCTAATCCTGGTGGTAACTTTGCGCTCATCAACTATCTTCCCTTAATGTTAAAGTCCTTTCGTAGTGGAGGCAAGTCTGCCCAATCTTCTGGTAACAAGAGTCGTCTATTATCTGGATGACCATCAAAGTAAACACCTAACATTTCAAAACATTCTCTTTCATGAAATTCTACACTATAGAAAACTTCTCTAAGACTTGGTAAGCGAGTTGAATCTTTTCCTGGATTTGGGTTATCTTCTCTTGGCGCTCTTGTAGATAATGCAAGAATTTGTTTTGCTAACTTTGGATCAGTGTAATTACCAAGATGATAGACTACTTCAATTTCTTTTTGGTCAGGATGATCTACGCCTGTAACAGACTCTGCATGATCAAAACCCAAGTCATCACGAATAAAGAATGCCACATCTTTGATGTCTTCTTTTTTAACATTGATTTGAATTCTATTTGGTTTTACAAAAGCAATTTGGGTTTTTTCTCTGAACTTGGTTACAATTTTATCTGTTAAACCTTTTTCAAACTCTGGTAGCTGTTCTTTTGGTTTAGCTGGAACATCTTTTTTTTCAGGAGCTTCTGTTTCAGAAGTTTGTGTTTCAGTATCAGTACTCATTATACAATCTTCCTAGCCTTTGAATTCTTAATTTTCTCTTGCAGTAAGATGCAAGCTTGTATAAGAGTTTCAGGTCTAGGTGGACAACCGGGAACATACACATCAACTGGAAGAACCCCATCTATACCTGGAAGAACATTGTACGAATCAAAGTACAATCCACCAGTTATTGCACATGCGCCCATTGCAATTACATATTTTGGTTCTGGCATCTGATCATATACAAGACGAAGTCGTGGAGCCATTTTTCTTGTAATGGTTCCTTGAACAACAACTAGATCACATTGTCTTAATGATCCAAATGCTTCTATGATGCCAAATCTTTCAACATCATATCTTGGACCAGATGCAGCACCAAATTCAACACTGCAACAAGCTGTTTCGATGTGTACTGGCCAAAGTGACCAGATTCTACCCCAATTAATGGCGTAGCCAAGCGGTTTATCGATTGCTCGTTCTAAAATGTCACCAAGTTTACCAACAAATACATTGGCATTCTGTGGAGTGATGAGTTCTTTGAACAATCTAATCCCTTACCTCATTATACATTGTAACCGTATATAGAATTACCATATATTTCGCCTCTGTGATTGATAAAGTGCAAATGCCATTGCACCAAACATTATTGCCAAAAATGCAATGATGGGAAGTGTTGCAGTTCTCGGAAGATTCAAAATTGTGCTTCCCCACGCATACAAGAAAATTGCCATTACATCAAAAATAACGAACATCAAGATGTATGCATAATACTGCATCATAAAATGAGTACGACCTTCTCCTTTTGGGACTTGGCCACATTCCATTGGTAGATATTTTACTGGAGAGCCTCTTTTTCTTGGTGCAATCATTCTAGAAATTAACAAAGCTGGAGCCGTTGCAGCCACAGCAAACCCAAACATCATCAAGATTGTACTATAGTTACCCGCAAGTTCCCCTACCAAAGTAGCTTTGACACCTTACGAATAATATAAAAATCTATGCTCATTTTTTTCGATCTCTAAATTTTTGAATAGGATTTTTTTGCAAAAGTCCTTAATATGACATGTTATGATTTTTTGTATGGCAAAAAAAGTTGGTGACAAAGCTCCAAACTTTGAACTAGTAGATACAGACATGAAAATGAGAACTTTGGATGAGTTTAAGGGTAAAAAGATAGTGCTATCATTTTTTGTTGCTGCAAGCTCGCCAGTGTGTGAAAAAGAATTGTGTACATTTAGAGATTCATGGGATGAAATTTCACAACTTGGCGCACAAGTTATAGCAATAAGTAATGATGGGCCTTTTGCTAACAAAGCATTCAAAGAAAAACACAACTTTAACTTTCCAATACTTGGAGACTACAAAAGCAAAACAATCAAAGACTATGATGTATTGATGCCACATCTTTTACATGTAAAAGATTACAATGCAGCGAAACGTTCCGTTTTCATAATTAATGAAGATGGACGAATCGGTTACAAATGGGTTTCAGATAATCCATTAGTAGAACCAAACTATGATGAAATCAAGGATTTTTTAAAAAAATCAAATTAAAAATTTTTTTATTCTATCTCTGCAATAATGTCGTTCTTTGCTACAGTACCGCCTTGTTTGATCTTTATTGATTTTACAGTTCCGTCTTTGTGAGCTTTTACACCAACTTGCATTTTCATTGATTCCAAAGTACAAACAGTATCTCCTTTCTTTACACTTGCTCCTTCTTCTACTGCAACTGAAACAACTTTACCTGGAATTTGACTTTTTAATGTGATTTCAGAATCTTCAGATCCACCACCTCCAGAATTTTTGTATACAATTTCATCCAAGTTGGCATAACGATTCAGAGTCATTGGAACTCCATCTACCACAAGATTAATCTTTGCAGTGCTACTTTCAAGATACTTGATCTTGTGATATTTTTTATTTAGAATAAACTCGATTCCTTTTGCATCCATATTTAGAATTTTTAAGTTTTGTTCTAGGTCGTTTAGTTTGATTACATATTCATTGTTTCCTAGATTTTCTAAAATTTCACCGTTGAATGAGCCTTCAATATCTTGAATTTTGTATTCCATAGTTTTCTGTCTAGTGTATGCTCTTCCAACGAGTACTTTCGTCTAATGAAGACTTTACTCTGCTCTTGAAATATTCAGAATGAATTACTGCTGCAGCTAAAGCTGCTTCTTTGTATGTTTCCTTGTCTGCTTTGATGTCTGTAGTAAGTTTATCTAAAATTCCATATCGCTTCAAAAAGTCTGTTGATAACTGTCCTTTTTTGTATTCATCAGTCTTTAGAATTGTTTTGTAAAGGGGTATTGATGTCTCAACTCCTTGGATGTAAAAGTCATTTAATGCATTTAGCATTCGTAATCTTGCTTCATCAAAAGTTTGTCCCCAAGTACAGAGTTTTGCCATTAGTGAATCATAAAATGGTGAAACTGTACATCCAGGATACAAGTAAGTATCACAACGAACACCAGGACCTGATGGTATTGTTACATCTGGAATGGGTCCTGTTGAAGGTGCAAAATCCAAAAATGTATCTTCAGCATTAATCCTACATTCAATTGCATATCCATTCATCTTTAGATCTTTTTGTTTGAACGGTATAGGCTCGCCATTAGCAATATCGATTTGTAATTTTACAAGGTCTAATCCTGAAACTAGTTCAGTGATTGGGTGTTCAACTTGTAATCTAGCATTAATTTCAATAAAATAGAAATCTCCGTCATCTGTTCTAAGAAATTCGGCAGTGCCAAGATTAGTATAATCAACTGCTTTGGCGGCCTTTACAACTAATTCACCTATTCTGTCTCTTGTTTCTTGATCAACCGCAGGTGAAGGAGTTTGTTCAATTAATTTTTGATTTCGTCTTTGAATGGAGCATTCTCTTTCAAAAATGTGAACTGTATTTCCATGAGTATCACGTGCCAACTGATATTCAATATGTCTTATTTTTTCAAGAAATTTTTCAACAAGGATTGCTGATTTTCCAAAAGCGCCCATTGATTCTCCTGTGGCATCATCGAAATTTACTTTGAGCTCTTTATCGTTGTTAACGAGTCTTATTCCTCGTCCACCACCACCAAAGACAGATTTTAAAAGAACCGGATAACCTATGTCATTTGCTATTGATAGTGCTTCGTCTGCATCTTTAACAAGATCAGGGCTTCCAGGTATTGTGGGAACTTTGGCTTTTAACATGGCAGCTTTGCATCGCATTTTATCACCGCAAAGCTCCATTGAATCTGCAGTTGTTCCAATAAAATTAATTTTATTATTTTCACATAATCGTGCAAAATCGGGATTTTCAGAAAGAAATCCATATCCAGGATGAACGGCATCTGCTCCTGAAGCTAAAACTGTTTCTAAAATTTTTTCTTGGTTTAGATAACTTTTTTTTGGTGCACCTTCTCCAATGTGATAAGATTCGGTGGCTTGTTTTACGTGTAATGAATTTACATCTTCATCAGAATAAACTGCAACTGTCTTGATTCCTAATGCTTTACATGTTCGAATTACACGAAGTGCGATTTCCCCCCGGTTTGCTATTAGAACTTTTTCGATCATAGTCCTCACAGATTTATGTTTCCATGTTTCCTCGGTAGTTGTTTGTCACGTTTGTTTGCTAGCATTTCAAGTGCCTTAATTAGCATAGGTCTAGTTTGGGCAGGATCAATTACTGCATCAACAGAGCCATGAGATGCTGCAACATATGGGTTTTCAAATTTTTCTGCAAAGTCAGCAATCAGTTCTTTCTTTAGTGCTTCTGGGTCTTTGGCATCGGCAAGTTCCTTTCTATTCATGATTTTTACAGCTGCTTCTGATCCAAGAACTGCAATTCTTGCTGTTGGCCATGCATAGTTTATGTCAGTTCGAAGGTTTTTACTTCCCATAGCAATGTACGCACCACCATAAGCCTTTCCAATTACTAGAGTAATTTTTGGTACTGTTGCTTCACAATATGAAAATAGCAATTTGCTTCCATGTCTGATGATACCGTTGTGTTCTTGGTTTGAACCAGGCATGTATCCAGGGGTATCAACAAGTGTGATTAATGGAATGTTAAATGCATCACAGAATCTGATGAATCTTGCAGCTTTATTTGATGAATCAATGTCAAGTGCTCCTGCAAGAGCAAGTGGTTGGTTGGCTATTATTCCAACAGATTTGCCGTTTAATCTTGCATAACCAACAACAATATTTGGTGCAAATAATTCATGAATCTCAAAAAACTCGTGATTATCAACTATTGAACGAATTATTTCTTTCATATCATATGGTTGAAGGGCATTTTCAGGAATGATGTTAATGAGATTGTGGTCTAGTCTGTTAGGATCATCATCTGTTTTTATAATTGGTGGTTCTTGTGTGTTGTTTTGCGGTATGAAAGAGAGAAGTTTTCTAATGCAATCAAAACATTCGTATTCATTTTTTGCAACAAAGTGAGCAACACCGCTTTTTGTTCCATGAGTTATTGCACCACCTAGTTCTTCAAATGAAATTTCTTCGCCAAGAACTGTTTTTACAACGTCGGGTCCTGTAACAAACATTGTTCCAGCTTTTTCAACCATAATTACAAAATCAGTCATTGCAGGAGAATACACTGCACCACCTGCAGATGGTCCAATGCTTGCTGTAATTTGTGGTACAACACCTGACGCTAACTCATTGTGATAGAAAATGTCTGAAAAACCATCTAAGCTTAAAATTCCCTCTTGAATTCTTGCACCGCCCGAATCCATTATACCAATTATTGGACAACCAGTTCGTACTGCATGATCCATTAGCTTTGTAATTTTTTGAGCACCCATTTTGCTAAGAGTGCCACCTAGAATGGTAAAGTCATACGCAAAAACGAAAACCTTTCTTCCATCAATAGTTCCGTAACCGCCAACTACACCATCACCAAAAAATTTCTTTTTCTGCATATCAAATTCATGATAGTGGTGAGTTGTTAGTGCGTCAACCTCGGTAAATGAGCCCTCATCTAAAAGTAAATCAATTCTTTCTCTCGCTGTGAGTTTACCTTTGTCGTGTTGTGCTAAAATTCTGTCCTGACCGCCTGCTTGCTCTGCAGTTTTTTTCGTTTTAATAAAATTTTCAATCTTTTCAGAATGCATGCCCAGAGATCTGAAACATGTTTTAACCTATATTAATTTAGTCAGAATTTTGAACTTATTTTAAGAGATATTTTGTGTGACTTGTATCATCTTTAGAAGCAATCTTAATTTTTTCATTAAACTCTTCTTTTTCATCTTCGCTGATTGGTTTGCTAGCTTTGCCAACAATTTCACACGTTGCTATAATTGGAAGTTCTAAAAGATTGATGTATTGTTGTTCAGTTACTGTGATTGTGATAAACTCTGTTTCATCTTTGAATCTATACTTAACTCGAAATAGCTCTGCACTATCTTTTTCAATCATAGAATGCTCCGTTAATCATTATAGTGTCAACTACATTAGTATTGTCAGAAAAAAAAATTACACTGCAATACATTATGTACACGAACATTTTATACAAAAAATGTTTCTTTGTTAACAGTATAAGAATTTTTTTTATTAAATGAAAACCTAGGTTCTTAATTGCTCTTAATCTATAGTTCGTTTAGAATTTACTTGTGAAAAAATTTGTTTAAATATTTAAAAGATGAAATTTTTTTGTTATTGATTTATGATATAAATTAATAGAATCAGGTCTTGATTCACATTTTTTGCAAATACAAAGTTGTGAAACAGCCTCAAGATCACAATTATCACGGAACTCACATTGCTGACATCCTGCTGAGCCGCCACAAATCCCGCATGTTATCTCCTTTAACTCAGCACATTTTTCGTGCTTTACACCTGCATCTTTTGCCCAAAGTCCTAACTCACCCTTCTCAATTTTCTCATCACATACAATGCATTTTCCTGGGAATTTCATTGTAATTTTACGCCAGCTCATAGTCTTTCAATCTCCTTTTCTATGATATCGTTATAATTTTCTGTGATTTCTAGCGCGAGTTTTTTGTTTTTTATCATAAACAAAATGTATGGAAAGTAAAAGGTAGCAAATACGCTTTTTGAGACATGCATTTTTTTTGCCAAAACTTCTGCAAGTGCCTTTATGTCTCTTCCATCCCAACGAAGTCTGTTCAAAATTGGCCATGAAAGATTATACTGTGAATATCTAATTGACGTTCCTTTTTTGTACAATCCAAGTAGGATTTCGTCAAGATAACGTAACAATCTCCATTCTTGAGTTTTGAAAATTTTTCCGTAAAGCATATCTGCTCTAGATATTATCTCAAGCATTTTTGCCATGTCTTCTTGAGGTGGATTACTTGTGATTATGCTAGAATAAAATGCGTTAATTTTTTCTCTAGGATCAATAGACATTGAATAGATAATACTGCGTGCTTCATCAATAGAATTTGCCTTAAAAAATGCATTAACGCCAGCTTCAACATCAAGTGTTTCAAATGATTTTTCGGTTTGCGGATTAAATCCGCCCACTAGTGCTTGTGCAGAATTTATCATTGAGCGTATATCACCCCTTGATTCATCAATAATTTTTATTATAGAGCCCGGGCTGAGTTTTTCTCCTTCTTTTTTCAAAATATTTTCAAGATGCAATCGTAAAAGCCTTGGCGGAAGCGGTCTAAAGTAAATTGTTTTAACAGCTTTCTTGATGCTTTTCATTTTACTTGATGTATCAGAATTTGCTGCAAGAATTATTGGTACGGTTGGTTCTTTTAGAATTTTGATTAAAGCTTCTGCCCCCCCAAAGTCAGCTCTTCCATGAATTCCATCTACTTCATCTACAAAAATCATAGGTTTTCCAAGAACGCTAATGTTTCCCAAAACAGGATTTAGAACTTCAGAGATTCTTGATTTACTTCTAACATCGCTTGCGTTAAGACTAATCATATCATAACCAAATTGTTTTCCTGCCAAGTTTGCAATAGTAGTTTTTCCAATTCCTGGAGGACCAACTAATAAAATTGGTTTTGTGCCTTTTTTCCATTTTGCAAACCACTCAACAAATGAAGTTCTTGCCTCTTCATTTCCAATCATATTGGAAATGTTTTCAGGTCGATGTTTTTCAGACCACATCATAGCTAATCATTTTGGAAGCTTTGCAGACAGTTTTTCCCACATATTTGCTTTTGAAATTTGGTTGTACCAATATTCATTATAATGTTCAACTGTCAAGAATAAAAAGTCTAAAAATTCACGATGAGAAAATTCTTCTGGCAATAATTCTAGAGCAAGTCTTGCATCCTTAAGATACAAGTTTGCTTTTTCTAATGTTAAATCAAAACCCTTTTTCACGTCATTTGCCAACAGAGAATAGTAAAGCGGCCAAGACGGAATTTTTACAAAGCCATGTTTAAGAGAATCTTCAATTTCGTTTCCACAACCAACTCCCTCTGCTGCTCGTGCCATTCCTAGATAGAAAATTTCGCCAAGCGGATTCTTTCCAAGTGCCATGTTTTTTCCAGCAGTTCCCATAACTGCACGATATTTTTTGTAACACTTATTCATCTCTTCTTCTGTGATTGTGGTTGGTCTTTGTTTTAGTTGTGTGTCGATGTGCTGACCAACTTGAGCGTCTTTGAATCCTTCCTCAAAGTTTTTTAAAACATTTTCTCCACCCTTTGCAATCTTTTCTCTCGCTATTTTGAGAATATATGGATTCATGAGCTTGTAATCGTCTAAATATTCCAAATCCTCATCCTTGTCAACAATTCTATCCATAGGCTCACTCAAGTCTATAGCAATAATGTGACCATCAACAAGATCCATTCTCATTTGTTCACTATAATTTCCATAATGTTCTGCTGCAGCATCATAAAGTGCGTTAAAAACAGGGAATGTCATTTTTACAAAATTAGAATTTAAAATTCTCATAACACGGTCTTGTAATACATCAAGACTCTGTAGCTTTGACTTTACTCGATCAATCTCAGAGGATTTTAGGATTATTTCAGTAGAACCAACTTCCTCAGCAAATGCATTTTGTGTTGAATTTGGTGAGTGGTCAGCTTTTATCTCTGTAAGTAAATCCGCTGTGAATCGTTTGGTAAAATTTGGAAATTCAATTTCTGTTTCTTCTTTATATTTATTGAATAGTTTGTAACCCTTTGATTTGAATAACCCTTGTTTGATTATTTGTTTTCCAGATTTTGTGCTCATCAGTGCTTCTTTGCTTACGACTGATTGATCTTTTCCACTCACATTGGCTGAGTTTTCTTTTAGTTATTTATGCTTTCAATTCTAATTCACTTAAATTACCACAAAATCGAATTCTGCAATATGGAAATAATTGAAATATTGAAAGAAGTTTCAAAGCAAGTGTATCAAAATGTAAAAAACTTGGCAGGTACTGATGATGCTGCAGGAAATTTTGGTAGAGGAGCTGGTGGAGATATTTCGAGAAGAATTGATATTGTCGCTGAAAAAACTGTTCTTGATTATCTTAAAAAAATTAATTTTGAATGTATTGTTCTTGGTGAAGAATGTGGTCAAGTAGAACTATCAAGCAATCCAAAAGGATTTCTTATTATGGATGCAATTGATGGTTCTGCAAACGCCGTAAGAGGGATTCCATTTTTTTGCTGTTCTTTAGCTTTTGCAACTAAAAACAAACTAAGTTCAGTGACTGATGCTGTTGTTACTAATCTATCAAATGGTGATTTGTATTGGGCAACAAAAGGTCAGGGAACATATCTAAATGAATCGAAGATTCACGTTCATGACAAAAAACCAGTTTACAAAATTGTTGGGGTAAATACTTCTGGTGCTACACCAAAACTTATGAAAAAACTGCAATCTGTGTTTGAACAGCACAATCATACAAGACATTTTGGGGCAAATGCACTTGAAATGGCATTTTTTGCACAAGGGTTGATGGATATTTTTATTGATCTACGAGATAAAATTCGAATACAAGATATTGCGGCAGGATATTTTTTGATTAAAGAAGCTGGTGGGTTAGTTTTAGATAAAAAACTAAATTCCCTTGATTCAGATCTTAGTTATCAAACAAGATTGTCATTTATTGCTGCAGCAAATAGGGAAATTCTGAATGACATCATGTCTCAAGTAAAATAATGGCGCCCATGGCGGGATTTGAACACGCGTCTCAGCCGTGACAGGGCCGAATTCTAGACCGGGCTATACTACATGGGCACAAGTTTTCAAAAAAAATTTTGCAAGTTTAAAGCTTCCTACAATTCAAAAAAACTTGTAAAAGACTAAATTATACACATCGAGGAGTTTTGTGGGTGGGTCTGTGGCGCAGCCAGGTAGCGCACCGGCCTTTTAAGCCGGTTGTCGTGGGTCCGAATCCCACCAGACCCGTATCCTTTATTGGGACTAAAATAGACCCGCCACGTATAGAATTACAGATGAAAATTTCATTTGAAGACATTCAGCAACGCGATGAGCCATATCAATTGTTTCTTGATTCTATCAAGAATGAAGAGACAAAAAGAAAATACAAGAATTTTCTTTTTAGTTTCTTGAAATTAATTCCAAACAAAATTTACCAGGAAACGCTTGGGTCCACTCCTGAGAACAGAGAATTAAACACGCTAGCAAATCATTTTGTTAAATTGGCTCAAAAAGACTCTAGACTTGTTCAAAACATCATTGCTGCATTTATCAAGGAAGACAAGAAGCTTGTAGAAAACGGTTCTCTGAATCCCAATACTGTTCCAAATCATATAAAGCCAATAAGGGCATTGCTAGACGCAAATTCTATCGCAATTCACTGGAAGACTCTTCACAAGCTCTATCCTCGACCAAAAACTACTGAAGATAGGGCTTACACAAGAGAAGAACTTCAGAGAATGATAGAAGTTTCATCTGATATTACTGACAAATTAATAATTCAATTATTCTCAGCTGCAGGTTTTAGACTTGAAGCATGGGATTACTTTACCTGGAAAGACATTGTGTTTTTCAAAAATCATGACAGTTCTTACAAAGGGGCAGCAGTATTGGTGTATCGCGGGGATCCTGAAAGTTATTGGTCGTTTTGCACTCCTGAGTGTTGTGTTACCTTAGATCATTACAGAGAATCCTGGAAAACAGATATTGGAAGATATCCGTTACCTGATGAACCACTGATAAAAGCCAAAAAATTTCCAGTAGTTAGAAGACTTGGTTCTCGTGGAATTAGAAAAAGGGTTTTGAAAATTGTGAAAAAAATTGGCCTGCGGCCACCACTTACCGATGGAAAAAAGAGATATGATGTTCCCTTAGACCATGGATTCAGAAAATACTTTAACACAATGATGAGACGAGCTAAAGTGAATTATTTGGACAAAGAGGACATGATGGGCCATTCTGTTGGACTGGAACGACACTATGAAAGATATCAGGAGGAAGACTTTGAAAGGTTCCCAGAATATCAAAAGGCCATTCCCTTTCTAACAATTTCAGATGAAGCCAGACAAGAATTGAAAATTGAAAGTCTTGAGAAAATCAAGGAAAATCTAGAGGAAAAAGTGAAAGAAGCCGATTACTATAAAGAAAACATTGACAAAATCGTTGAAGACAAAGCCCGTGAATATACTCAAAAATTTATGGAAAACTTTGAGAAAATGCAGGATAAACAAATTTTGGAATCTCAAAATAGAATAAAGGCGATGGATCGTGCCTTTTTGAAAAAACTAGCTGAAATAGACAAAAATTAAGAACTTTTTTTACCGCGCGTGGTACATGGCGCGAAATTGTTCCTTTTCATAGCTTAATCCCTTTTAGAGATGGGGGTCATCGAAACAAATTTGAACCGAGGCAAGTGAACCGAGTCAAGAAAATATAGGTAAAACTTCGTTTCGGTTCATTTTTAGGCACAAAAAAATCCAAAGTGAGTCAAAAAGTGAACCCGATTTTCAGGCGTGAAATTTGGGTCTAGCTCATTTTTTCTTCATTTTCATAATTTCTTTTCATTTGGATGAAACTGTTTTGAAATTGTACCATTTTTGTTATTTCTGACTCTAAATAGCATATTATTTCACTTTTATTTTATTTTTGAATAATTAACTCAAAAATTTGTTTCCAAAACATCTTCAAAGAATCGGAAAAATCATGGGCGTGTTACGTGGCATGTAATTGGTATTTTTCATAGCTTAATTTTTTTAAAGCAATAAAAAAATTTTTTAAAACTAAAATTCGGACATCGGACACGGACAAGAAAAACTATAGTAATTTTGTCCGTCCGTCTTTTTTTGTGCCTAAAAAACTATCGTTTCGGACAGGTTTCGGACATACTACATGCCTATTTCAGACCAAAACTTGTGCCTGTTATTCTTCATCAGAAATTTCTTGTTCTTTTTTCATTCTTGTATATGCTCTTTGGATTGTTTCTGGTTTCACTGTAGAAAGATCATAATGTGATATAATTTCTCCATTTTTTTGTTTTTCAGCCATTAAAGACTTATTTTTGGCGTGTAAACAAAACCCACCAGATGTTGCTAAAGATTGACCTTTCTACAAAAAACCAGATACAACATTTCTAAAACATGCTCGAATTATGGGCGAAGCGTTTAGAGATTGACATTGGCAGTAAGGAATTTTTCAAGTTAGCAAAAATGGACATACATGATGCCCATAATTACATCATTAAAAAATACGGAAGGACTGAAGCCAATTATTTTGACAAGTATATGATCCCTCGTTATTTTAATATGAAAATTGGGTATGAGGATGAATTTCGTTGAAGGATATGAGGTATTTACTATTATGGTGTCCTAAAGGTATCATCGTTTACTAATGAAATTGTTCCTATGCATGGTTCAATAATTCTTGAAAACTCATCTGGATTACTAATTGTTCTCATAGCTGCAAAAACACGAATTGATGCTTTAGGAAATGCTTCTTTGAGTCTGTTAACTGCACCAATTGCAGTAGCTCCTCGTGTTATTACATCGTCAACTAAAACAATTTCTTTAGGTTCCAGCAACGATTCTCTGACTTGTAAAGAATCAAAATGTTGAATTGCTTTTGGTCGGTTTGATGCTAAACTAGTAGATGATCTTGGTAAGGGTATTACTCTAGTTAGGCATTCTTCATTTATTCCTAAACCTTGATTTTCCATTGCTGATGTTATTCTTTGTGGTACCCAAAGTTCATCTCTTTGTGGCAATGAACTTTTTGGGGTTGGAACCAACATCGTTTTTTCATTAAAATAATCAGAAAATGGATAATTCTTGAGATTATTTCTTAGTGTTTGTGCAATAGCTGTTGACATTAAGTTTCCAGATCCCAAAACCTCATCATTTTTGAGATTTCTCATTACTGTTCTAGATCTAAAATGTTCTGTTAAATTACCTCGTGGTGTATAAGTTAGCGAGGAAGCAAAACTAACTTCAGATATTTTCATTTTAATTATTGAAACAGTTCAGGCATTTTGATATTTGATGGTAGGTTTTCTAAAATATCTGTAGGTTCATCAAGTATCATCGCACCATACTTAATCATCTCTTTTGGCCATTTCATTTTTTCATTTTCTGCCACAGATTTACAAATAAACAATGGTCGTCCTATTCTGAGTGTTTCCCATCCTTGATGTAATGATCCACTTGACTCTCCAGCTTCCACAATTACAGTAGCATCAGAAATTAATGCCATAGTTCGATTTCGTATTACAAAGTCTTTACGTGTAGTTGAATAACCAACTGGAAATTGTGAAATGACAAGATGATTCTTCTTGAGTTCATTCTGTAGCTCAAGGTTTTCTTTTGGATATACTTTGTTTAATGGAGTTCCAATTACTGCAATGGTTCTACCCCCACATTCTATTGCAGTCTTATGCCCTACTGTATCAATACCCTTTGCAAGCCCACTTACAATTATTACTTGATTTTCTACTAAGATTTTTGTAATTTCTTTAGCTTCTGCAAGTCCTTTTTCTGAGGCTCCTCTAGAACCAATGATAGAAACTCTTGGACATGGTAGAGGAATTTCCATGGAACCTTCATAGAAAATTATCTTTGGGTCATATTTTGATTCAATATCATTTAATGGACGCCCAAGTAGGTCTTTTAACTGAATGGATGAATATTCAATTCCCTCAGTCATTTACACAAATCCTTCATGTCTGTATTTTAATACTATCATTTAGATCCTACTATTCTAATGTAGTCTATATGGTCAAAATTGTTTCCATTTTTTCATCATCTTCGAAATTGAAATAAAAATAGCCATAATATTTGACAAGGCTGATTTCCAGATCTTGCCTTTAGAACTGCATAACGTTAGTCTTTTTACCTAAATTAGTAGTATTTCGATGACTTCATTAACGAAATTTTTAGAATTTGGTCTAAAATAGTCTCATAAACAGTATTTGATCTCAACAGACCATAACCAATCTTGGAACAAGTTTAATCCTAACAAAGGGCTTTACTAAATTGGTTAAGCCTAACATTACAAACCATGTCAAAGTTTGAACTTTACTCTTAACACCGAAAACTAAATTTCTAGGGCGGAAAATTTTGCACTTGGCGGGTCGCTTGGCGAATCTCTGAACTAATTTTTAGAACCTTAATTACAAAATAAATCATAGGTATAATTAATGAAAAAAGATAAAATGGGAGTGATTATCGGCATGATTCTTGCTGGCGTAATTATGTATGGGCCGATATGTATGCTCAAGAAACTGAAAAGGATCTAAACTTCTCAAGAAATGTAGTTGGAATTTCTTTTGAAATAGTTGGATTTCTCTTCATGTTGATAGGTAGTTCTGGAAAACTAAAAAATAAAAAAGAAAAAAATACTAATGACGAAAAACCACGCGTTACTGCAATTTTTTATCCAAATATTTGGAGTTTAGGTATTTTATTAATAATATATGGACTAGCTTTACAATTATACGCTTTAGGTTGGGATTGAAGTTGTGTTTAATTATAGATAACAAATTGGTTTTGAGGCAATGGTGTTTGGTTTAACATTATTTTCTTTAGTTTATGTATGAAATTTGCTGAATATAGAACCATCATGGAAATTAGAACAGCTTGAATTAATGTAAAGTCATATGGAATTATTGTTCCTATATGAATTAGGATAAAAACAGAGACACTAAGCAGACCAAAAAACATTCCTAAATGAATTTGCTTGGATAAGAAAATTCTGGTCAGCGAATGCCAAATCATTAAACTAATGGGAATAAATGGTAAAAGGAAATTTACGATATTAGATTTGATATACTGTGAACTGTGTTCAATTATTACTTCATATTTAAAAACTGATTTTATTTCAAATTCATTATAAGGATGAGAATCAGGAATTATTCTGTTCATCTCAGCTACTGAACTATCTTTAACAACCGTTCTAACTCCCCAATCAGAATTTTCAGCCATCTCACCAACAGATACTGCGTCAATTGGAGTATTCACTAAAAGGGACACATTATTGTCGAATTGAAGGAATGTTGGCATGTGATACTGTTCAAAGGGCCAAAGGAGTAATTCAAAATCGGTTTTTACTGGATGATAATTTTCGCCTACTTTTTGCCAAATTTCGTAAAACCCTCCACTGTCTAATCCTTCATTAAGATTAAAATCTCCACTATATGAATATGCTTTGACTATAGCTTGAAAAGGCTGCTTAGTTTGTTTATCTTCTATATCCCATAACATGTCAAAACTTGCTATTCTTGTTTTAGGATCAAATTCTTTTAGTTCTACATGCACATCCGATTTTATTTCTCGTTCAGCATTTGGATTTAATTTTATTTGTTCAGCATAAACATTCGAAATATTTAGTGTTAAAATTAAGGAAAAAAATACTATGAGAAGACGTATGTTTATCACACGATAGAAATATCAGATCAAATATTTTACTCTTCACATTCAGAAAATTTTTAGAGTATGCTCAACCTTAAGATACAATTCTAATTTTTCCTCATCATCTTTTCTATCATACATATCAAGATATGTGGTATGTCCCACCATAGCATGAGCAATATCAGTATCATGAACACGTCTTGCTCTTGTAAAAAAATAAGATCTAAAGGAATGAAGAGAGATATGATGCCTATTAGTTGATTCATATTTTTGAGTTAGACCTGCACGTTGCCTATAGCGTGAAAATGCTTCAATTTCAGTCATTCCTGCATGATGTGGAATAGGATTTGTTGCAAAAACCAAGTCTTGATGATTTAATGATTCAAGATGTGGTTTGAGATATTTTTCTGCCTCCTTTGAAACAAATGTTGTATGTGCAGTTCTAGTTTTTGTAAATTGAGCTGGAATTTCAATCTTGATTCTTTTTGCATAATCTAGATCAAAGTCCTTTTTTCGTAAGGCTGCCGATTCTCTAATTCTCATGCCAGAGCTAATCAAAGTTAGATACAACATCTTCCTGTTCTGTGGCACAAATTGGAATAAGCGAATAATTTCTTCTTTAGTTAGTGGATGTAGTTTTTCTTTGATCTTTTTTGGAAGTTTTACGTTTTGGCGTAAATCAATAGGATGTACTCGTATTCCTTGATAGCTGAAATAATAGATAACTATTTGGTGGTATTGATGAATGGTAGTAGCGGATAAATCTTGATTTACCATCCAGTTTACAAAATCTTGAAGTAAGCCAAAAAAGGCTTCATCCCGCTCTTGGTTTTTGAGTGATTTTAATTCATTTAGAATATCTTGAGTTGTTCTTCCTTCATACATAAGATTACTAAATTTTTCTAATCTGTTTAACGAGGCTAGATAATTTTCTCGTGTAGAGTATTGTAAAATCTGAATACCTTCAAGAAATGACTTTTTGTTCTTTGATTTTATTAAAAAAGATGATTCCATAATTAATTTTGAAATTTACAAATAAAGAATGCAATGTTAACGAAGTTTAGGATTTTAAAAAAAAGTCTACAATTCTGAAAGCTTAATAGTTTTTTCTAAAATTATTTCATCCGGAGAAAAATAAGAGCGGTTTTTAGAATCTAGGTAAATTCCTTTTGCAAAAATAAAATGAATTTCATTCAATATATTTTGTTTATCTTTATTTTTACCATCAAATCTTCCACTACCATATGCAAATATAGCATTTAATTTCAAATTTGGTCTTATTGGTTTAATATATTTGAAAAAGATTTTTTTTGATATTTCTTCACATGTTTTTTCTAATTTCTTTTCATCTGTTAATTTCATAAACATGTTTACTTCTAATTGTTCGGTGGGCCAGTTAACTATACAAATACATGATATGATTTCCATATGAAATTACTCATATACCGATGTTTATATTAAAAAAGCTGGTTTGACTGAAGATGAAAAATTAAAAGAAAGAATAATCCTGCTGATGCGACTTTATTGGAATGAACAGATCCACAAAATTGGTTCTGATTTAGGAATAGAAGAAATTAAGAAAACCGAGAATTATTGGAACATTAATCGCTACAAAGCAGCTTCACTCATTTCAAAACAAATTGATGATAAACAGCTAAAGGAGATTTCTGAAAATTATCCTAGCAAACATGTGGAATTTGGAGGTTTTCAAGGAAAATACTACACACTTGACGAAGGACTTCGTTTGAGTTTTGAAAATTCTTGGCCTAAAGTTCAAAAAAATGTAAAAAAGGCCCTTGAAAAATGGGGTGACAAAACATACGGGGTATTAACTGCTTTAATCAATAAAGGAGGTAGTTCATCTTATTTTGAAATAATAGATGAGATTAGTAAAGTTCTAAATTATGAGTATGTTCCTTCTTACTTACTTCCACGATTGACCCCTTTGAAACTAGTGTTCAAATCTGGCAGCAATAAATATCCTAGATGGACCATTCCAACTGAGATTATTCCAGCAATAAAAGAAGAATTACAGAAACATGAACAAAGTCACAAAAAAATCAAATCAGAAAAAAGAGTTATCAAATCTATTGAAAAAAACGAAAATAAATTATTACTAATAGAACGAAAATTGGATCATTTAGTAGAGAATTTAGTTGACAGAAAAAGAGAGATCAATATGATTTTTGCAAATAAATTTGGAACTAGATTTTTTATTGATAATGAAAAAGCGGTAATGAGTATTAAAAAACCATGTAGTGATGAACAAGAATTTGATAATAGAATACAAGGACTAGCATCAATTATTGATAATATAGAAATTCAAAAAATTAAAGATGTATTAAAAATTGAAAACTCAAAGCGAGTTGGTACAATAAAATTAATGGAGGCGGTACTTAATTCAAACAATAATGAAAAAAATAAGTTTGAAAGTCTTATAATGTTAAAAAAACTTCGAAATAAAAAATTTCCAACTCACATTGATGATGGTGAATTTATTAACGCTATGAAGTATTTTGGACAAGAAAAGTTTCCTCCCGATTGGCAAGTATTATGGGAAAATGTTCTGGAGAATGTTACTCAGGGACTTTCAGAATTTAGAAGAGTATTACAAGAATAGCAAATTGTTGAAATTTTTTAAAAAATTTCATTGGCATGTAAAAGAATATCTAAAAAGTCCTTTTATTTGGTGGGGAATTTCATTTCTAATCCTTGAAAAATTAGATGAGATTTTTCTTCCGGTACATCAATTTCGTTTATTATTATGGGCAAATGAATTGAATTTAGTTTTTTTCATACCTGCCACGTTCATGGCTATGTCCCTGATTTTCACCCCATATCGTAATGGAATAATCTCCATGCTCAAAACTAAGCAGCATTTTGGGCATTCTTTCCTATATCTTGGCAGTATAATTATGGCATTCACTACTGAAGGAATTATTTACAGAGCAGGTATTGTAGCCATAATAGGAAATCAATTCAAAGAAACGGTTATTGATCAACAATATTTTGAACAACTCGAGTTTTACATATTTTTATTCTCATTCTTTCTTATTCCGTCAATCATTATATATCTTCAATCAAATATTAAAAAAGAATTTCAAAAACACAAAATTCAAATCAATACTATTAGATGGGATAATGTAATTATAATAAATTGGATGTTATTCGTTTTATTATTAATTGGATTTTGGATTTATAATATTTTGATCATTGAATCATTAAAATGTTAAATTAAATAAAACAAGCATCAAAAGAAGATTTTCTAAAAACAGGTTTATCATTAAGAGAATATTATTATCTAAAAAAGAAAAGCATCACAATGCAAAATCTTTTGTTTAAAAAACACACCTTTCAGTCAATATTAGATTTTATAAAACATCAAACACTGCAAAATATTTCTATTAATTAATTTCTTCTTTTATTTCTTCATTAATAATTTTTATAAATCCTCTAGAATCTTTAATTTTTGCATGTAATTTTAAAGTCGCTATAACGTCAATATTTTTTAAACCTATTTTGGTATCACCAATTTCAAAATTTAACCTGTCTTCTTTTAGAAGATTGTTAACTACTTTTGCAAGTTCATCCATTTCTAGTCCAACCACTTTGATCCCTACTGCCCGACATCGTCTAATAAGACCTTGGTCTTGATCATTTCGAAGAATTCATAAAGAAAAGATCAGACTTGATTAAAACTTATCTTAAGCAAATCCTGCCAACAACAAATGAAACCACAAACTAATAGTAATTTTTCATTCTACTTAGTTCATTATTCTTTAGCTAATTTGCTTTAACATTGAGAAAATCTCTTACTGCTAGCAAACTATGTTTTACAGGTTCTCATATTAAATTCGGTATTTTTACGTCTGTCTGCATAGTCACGTAGGTCCCTACGCTGTTGTTTATGCGCCTTTTTGGTGCTTTGAGTTTCAACCTCAACAATTTTTGTCTTTTTGCCCTTGGTTGCCACTATATCTGCAATCCGTCCATTCATCTTTGGTGGATTTGGATATCCTGGAACAGCGGCCTTAACTTTCCATTTGTTTGCCTTAAGTCCAGCTGCTCGTTTTACAACAGATCTATTATGACATGTTTGGTCGTGTTTTGATCTTCCTTTCATTTAGGATCGGATCTGTAACACTGTTTTAAAAAGATGGTAATTATAATATCAAAACTTTAATTCTTCTTCCTTAAAACTAACAAACATCTCTTATTTCAAAGTAATTTGGTCTTTTTGTTCTAACACTTTCTTTTTCGTGTGCTATAGAATGTGACTTTTTCACCATTGGATCTTTTGAATGACACTCTTTTTGCCATAAATACATTATATGTTTTCCAATTAAAATATCTGTTGCTTCTAGGATACAGGTTTTGCATTAAGATCTGATTTATCTAAAAGATTGAAACCCTTACATTGTGGCAATAAAGAATTTCTGGTCACTTTCAATAGATGAAGCAATAGTGACGGACGAAATTAGATACCGCTTAGGCAAAAACTATGAAGTGTTTTTCCCTGTAAATTCACAGCTCAAAGATATCGATTTGGTGGTTTTTGATTTAAAAAAGACTGTAGCTAAAACGGTTCAAGTGAAAGGTTCTAAAGCTCACCTTGGTGATGATGGTGAACAATATGCTTGGATAAAGATTCATGAAGACAAAATCTTCAATACCAAAAACAAATTGGATTTTTTTATTTTTGTGTGGTATGTTGAACGACATAAAAAAGAAAGATGGATTGATCCAACTTATCTAGTAATACCGTTGCATGATTTACAAATAAAATTAAGAAAAGAAAAAACTAAAAGAAAAAACGGTGAATATCATTTTTATTTTTGGACCGATCTTAATGGACATGCATTTGATTACCCTACAGAGAAAAACGCAAAAAAGACAGAAATAGACTTTTCAAAATATCTTGATAATTTTGGATTGCTCAAATAGAAATCTCAATTTTCACGCCTAAACGGAATTTTTCTATGGACACGTTAGTACATTAGTCCCTTCGGTTCCAGCTAGGTCTAAAATAGTCCCAAAAACGGTATTTGGTCTCAACAGACCCAGCATTATATTGTTGAACAAATTGTTTAACGCCCTCAAAAGGGATTTAAATAAACCAGTTGATTTTGCTTCAATAAATACGAAAATCCTGTGAGAGAACAGAACCTAGATCAAACATTATAGATTCCATCTTTGTCTTACATAATTAGAGATGAAAAATTTGGTTAAATTTTCTTACAAAAAATCTAACCCATATGAAACACTAAAAAAATTGGAAGATGATTTACGGATTTTAATTTCTTCGGAACTATCAAAGATATCACAACAATGGTGGAAACAACGTATTCCTGGTGATGTTAAACAGAATGCTAAAAACAGAAAAGAAAAAGAAGAAAAACGGGGGATCAAATCAAGACACTCTCTAATCTATTATGTTGATTTTACAGATTATGCTAAAATCATTACAAGAAGCGATAATTGGGAAGACGTTTTCAAATATATTTTTCATGATAAAAACGCAATAGCTGTCAAATTAAGAGAATTAGAACCTGTCAGAAATTCTATATCGCATACTAGGAATTTAACAAAAGATGATGTAAGAAAATTAGAATTTTACACTGAAGATATTAGGAAAGGGATCGATTATTATAAAAAACAAAAGAAAAAATTAAAGCCGAGAATTCGATTGAAGAAAAAACAGGCAAAATTAGAATTTAGACCTCTTACTATTTTAATGTCTACATCATCAGATAGAACTGTATATCCATTAGATAGTGTCATATATGTAAGAGCAAATCTGCCACAATTTCTATATGGTGAAAAAATTATTTTTGAATTATACGATGAGAAAAGGAAGTTATTGGATAGAAATGAAATTGATCCATTAACCTTTGATCATCCAGCGCTGAAATATTCTGGAATTTATGAAACCTCATTCAAAATGCAAGGTAGTTACTGGAAAGTGGGAAAAACATACATTGCAAGAGCAAAACATGGAAATGCAATAGCTGAAGATTCTTTTTTTATTGATGAAAGAATGCCAGTAGTTCAGTCTGACAAGCTAGTCTACCTCTGGGGAACTGATATGATATTGACTGTGATAGATCCTGATGCTGATAAAGATAGCCAATTACCAGAATTTGTTGGGGACAGACCGGATAGTAAATTAGTGATATCTTCAAGTAAAGCTGATTTGGTTAATTATAGGTTAAGAGAGACTGGAAATTCTACGGGAATTTTTCAAGGCATTGTTGGTTTTATTGGAGTAGATAAAGATGGTAAAACTGAAGGTTATGATGTAAATGATGAAATAATTACAAAAACACAAGGAAAAGAGATTCACGATGGTTTTATTGAAGTTTCAGAATACGAAGAAATGATCATAACGTATACTAATCGTGTAGGAACTGCAAATCTCACCGTTTTTGTAGTAAAGGAAATACCAATTAACAAAAATGTTGAATGAAAATGAAAAATGGAATGTCAATGTGTCAAGAAATAACTATCGTAAAAATATTTTGTAATTCACTATTAGATGATATTAGAAAAGATGATTAATCATATGATTCTTAATACATTATGAATAAAATTATTTTTAGTTTATGTATTATTTTAATTATAAGCATTTCTGTATTATTTGGAATAAGCTATAATGTATATTATGAAAAACAAAATTCAAGTTTTATTTTGCCTGAATTTATCTTTGAAAATAAATTTATTCAAGATGCAATTTTGGTTAGCATTCCAACAGGAAGTGCTTTTCTTACATCTCTCTACATAACAAATACTTGGCAAATCAGAAAAGAAAAACTTGAACTTCAGCGAAAGATTTTAGGTGAAGTAGATAATTCTATTGTGAAATGTCTTCAAATTTTGAAAAATTTTGATAGAATGTTATGGGGTCAATATACAGTAATGGTCCCTCCCAAAAAACTAGAAAATAAGAATAAAGAGAATGATGATAAAGAAAATTCAGAGAAACTTGCCTCTACATACGAAACAAATTTTCCGAAAGATGAAGCAGAATTTCCTTCTTCTAAATTTAAAAATGAACATGATAAATTTTTAATAAAATATGCAGAAGAGACTTTAGAGTTGTGGAAATTTTCATCAACCGTTAAACTATACTATGATGAAAAACTATTCAATGATTTTAATAAACTTGTTCGGAGTTTAGACCCAGTTTTTTATGAGATACAAAAATTGTTTAATTCAAAAAATAAGGAAGAATTTGACGCATTTCAGAAAGAATTCATGTCAAAAAGAAAAACAATTGAATTACAAATTATAAAATTCAAAGAAGATTTAGTTAAAGGCAAAATAAAAAAATTGAATGTTTAACTAAGAAATCTTCTAAAATCATCATAGCCTAATGATCCCATAAAATTAATTATTTGATTCATTTTTTCTATGGCTAATTCATGTTTTGTTTCAAAGATGGATTGAAAGATATTTTCAAAATGTTTTAACATGTGATACATTTCTCCACTGGTTTGATAATGGTTGATGATTTTACCTACACATTCAATCGTTTCAAGAGGATAATCTTTTGCAAATAGTTCTAATTCCTCTGGAATCCAGTAGATTGGAGAAATCTTTCCTTTTGTTTCATCAAGGATTGAATTTAACAAACTAATTCGTTCTTGGTTTGCCATTAAAGGATTCAAAAATAACCATCCTGCGCTTGGGTGGGATTTGATTTTTGAATATGATATTAATTTAGAGACGTCCATTTTTGGAGGTTTATCATCCTCCCATTTTTTTAATGTTCTTCCAATCCATTCAATACAATCTTCCAATAATTGAGGATCAGCTTTTTCAAGAAAAGCTTCTAGTAGCTCATCGCTTTTATCAAGACTGTGAAGATAAACTAATCCAACTTGTTGCGCGAATCTTTTTTGTGGATCATTTAAAGAAGATTCAGTTCTCTTAGGAGAATGTTCGATTCGATAGATGTATTCATCAAATAAAGCATAAAAGCTCTTTTGATAGATTTGTTGGAACGTGTATGCATCCCATGCTGCGTTTCCTGCTTTCATATATGGTTCATCATGGACAAAAATTGAAGGGATCTGTGATTTAGCCCATTTCTCATCTAGCGCTAATAGATTGTAGAAGTGATAACCCAAAACAGCATGAATTGAAATTGATTGTTCATGTTCTAGATTTAACAATGAGTTTAACAGAGACTTTACTTCGGAAACAAGTTCTGTTGGAGCAGATTCAGAAGATTTTAGTCCATGATAACACCAAACAGCATATTGCATTATTGCATGTCCAATTCTTCCCACACTACTATTGATTGATATTCCCATCGCATCCCAATTTTTATCAGGATAATTTTCAGACCATATTGTATCTGGGGGAGCTATTTCAATAGCTTTTTCTAATATTTTCCAAACTCGATTACGCAGTGTAAATGGAATTGCAGTTGTACTATGAATCAAATTATTTTGTAATAAATCTCCGCAATAATCCAAAACTGAATCCAAAATTTTGATTTCACGAGAGGGAGATTCAATAATTATAGATTCTAAAAAGCTCAGAATTGTATTCCAATCCAATTCTTTGTCTTTGATTTTAGATAATCCATCTAAAAATCGATAATGAAAAAGTCCATGACATCCCAGCAATTCATTTGCATGTTTTGAATATTCTTCAGGATTTTTTTCTACTAGTTCCTTGAATTTTATTCCAGTTCCATCTTCTTCTAAGAAAATCCCTTTTGGTATTTTGTATGATTTTAAAAATTCTATAACTTGTTCAACTGTCATATTTTCAGATAAGTCCGATGGATAAGTTTCTTGGAAAAATGATTCATGATATGTCACAAATTCAGTTAAATTTGATTTTCCATATTTTTTGACAAGAGAATCATATTCGTCTTGTAAATCTGGGAGATATTCTATAATTGGTGAAAGTTTTTCTATTCTCCAATGTTTTTTGTATATTTCAAATTCATCTTCATTTCCACGGAATTTATCAAAATCAGGACCATTTGAAATAATTTTTAATAATTCATCTTTGTTTTCGTTTTGAAGATAGGAATAACAGTTTTTTAACATGTGATAATACTCGTGTCTGAAACTACTTTTTTCAAAGTCTTCAATACTTAATCGATTAACTTCTTTAACAAATTCAGAAGGATGCCTAGCATAAAAATAAAGTTCTAATCTACGGAAAATGTAATAATTATGCTCAGCAAGAATGTTTAATGATTGTTTAAGATTTGAGATGTCAGCACTCTCAGCTTTTTCTAATGCTTTACGAATGCCTGTAACTAATAATGAACGTAAGTCATAATTACTATTTTGTTCATGATCCTCAATTGCAGGCCTCCAAACAAACGAAATATCTTGATTAGGATCTTTTTCTGGTTTTTCATAGGTCTTGCTTGCAAGAAAATTCGCTTTTGACAATTTTTTAGCTAGAATTTGTATTACTGCATTATGATCTTTCTCAATTAAAACAGGAATATTCTTTTCCAAAATTTCCTCATAACCGTATCTATCTATGAAACTCCGTAATTCTTTTCGAGGTACATCTGGATCAAGAATATTTGGAATTCCTGAATCTACAAGGGTTACGTCTAACAAGAAATCACATAGTTCTAACGAAGTTTGAAACTCTTCTTCAACAAGTTTTATCATTAATTCTGCAAGGCTTCTTGCAAGAATAGAAATTGATGTTACATCATACCATTTCTCATCAATTGCTTTTTTAGCTATTATTTTTCCAAACTTTGGAGGCATTTTGATTGCAGCACTAACAAAGCTTTGTAGTACAGTGGAATTTTTTTCAAATTTATCTTTTGGAATCTGAGTTTTGGAAATGATTTTTTGTACCAACTCAGGTTTTTCTGCTGCAATTTGATCTAGATAATAAGATTCTGGCCAAAATGGAAATGATAACGAATTATCTTTTTTGATCACACTAGGAATGTTTTTGAAATATTTTTCATCATTTGCTAAAACATCCAACCAATTGCTTTTTGCGTTAGTAAAGAAATAATTGTAAGATTGTGTGTTTTTACTCATCAAAAATTCAAGTTTTCCCAAGTCTTCCTTTGTAGGAGTTGATTTTTCCAATAGATCATCAATTCCTTCGATTACTTCATAATGAGGAATTAGAATATGTCGCATAAGTGAAGTGAATTGTTCTACTTTGGTCAGGTATTCTTGTTCTGATGGGTTGTAACCATGATGTGAAACATTGGTAAACCATGCATGTAAATCAGTTAATTCACGATAAGTAAACTGAAGATAATCAGGTAGTTTAGTTTGAGGATCAGTGATTTTTTGAACTTTTGTTTTGAATGGTAAATTAGATGCTGAAGAAATAATTTTTGGATTCCTTAATGTAACATTTAATGTTTCTCGCATGGAGTGTGCTGATTGTGCAATTCTATCAGGATTTTCTTCAATAAAGTTTTCAGGAAATGGGTCTGGAGAATCTTCAGAGTTTTCTTCATCAGATGTTGTTTCTGAAAATGGACTTTCTGAAACCTGTGTTTGTGGAATATTTTTTTGATGTAAAACTACAAGACCGGAATAATAGATTTTTCCTAATTGAGAATCAATTTTTGTTAATTCTTCAAATACCTTTTTTTCATCATCAGAAGAAAAAATGGCCATAATTTAACAAATATACACCTTATAATTAAAAATCATTTAGGTACTGTAAAGTTGTCGGTTGGTCACGACTAAAATTTACAAACAACTAACCGTAGATTTGACAGTATCCGATAGGGTGTTAAACTAATTTCACAAATCCCCATGATGGAACTAAACTTGTTCCAAAAAAGGATCGGGTCTTAACGGATTCGAGATTTTAGAGTATTTTTCTTTGAGGTACGATCCATCACAAAATGAAATACGATGAGAGGTAAAAACACGGCAGTGGATATTGTGGCAAGTAAGGGTTTATTCTGAAATAAAAGATATCCTGTGACTCCAATAGCTGTCATTATTTCCAGGTAGGTGCATGTACATAACAAAAGAAGCTTTTCTTTCATGGGATAATTATTACAAGATAATATTAAACTAATTTTCCTAATTATGTGATAGATATGGTTTCTGCCACAAGGCTTATGGAAAAGATTCTTTTTCGTTTTGCAAACCAATGGATTGCTGGCGACACAATTTATGATGCTTTACGTTCTGCAAAACGTGCATACAAGTATGGTAGATATGCAATAGTTAACAAACTTGGAGAATATCACACGTCAAAAAATGAAATTCAGAAAACAGTAGAAGAATATCAAACGATTTGCTCATCATTTAAAGAATGGAAGGTGAGGGGAGGAATTTCTGTAAAACCAACCCAGATGGGACTTTTATTAAGTCAAGATGAATGTTTGCGAAATTTTCAGAAAATAATTAACTATGCTTTGCAGTCACATACCTTTGTCTGGATAGATATGGAGTCTTCAGATCACACTGATAACACTATTGGGATCTATTATGGCTTGTTTGCAAGGTATGAAAGACTTGGTATAGCTATTCAGGCAAACCTAAAGCGCAGTAAGGATGATTTGATAGATTTACTATCTCATGGCGCTAAAATAAGACTCGTAAAAGGAGCTTACAAAGAAGACAAAAAAATTGCATATAAATCAAAGGACGAAATTGACAAAAATTTTTTGAGATTAATGAAAATACTTTTCAAGGATGGTAATGAATTTGGTATTGCAACACACGATTCTAAGTTAATAAAAAAAGCCATTATATTATCCAAAAAATATCAAAGAAAATTTGAATTTCAAATGTTAAAAGGAATTAGAAGTGATCTAAAACTACAACTAACAAAAAACGGATTTGTTGTTTCTGACTATATTCCATATGGGACCAACTGGTTACCATATTCAATAAGACGGTTAAAGGAAAGAAAACGAAATATTTTGCTACTAGGAAGTTCCTTTATTCAGTCACATAAAGTCTGAGTTTGTGCCCTTAAAAATTGTTGAAGATAGTTTTCACCACCTGCACCCTTTCCTGATATTCCTGAATTTTTCCAACCTACAAATGGTTGTGCTTGAACTAGGGCAGCAGTTGTTGCACTTGCAGCCCTATTCGCATAAACTGTTCCTGCTTGAATTTTTTTAAAGAATTTTTCGAGTTCCTCTTTGTTCTCACTAAATATACCAGCCGTTAATCCATATTCGGTATCATTTGCTATTTTGATTGCATCATCAAAGTTTTCATATTCATCAACGCACAAAACAGGCAAAAAGAGTTCTTCCTTTACAAGCCTGTGTTCTTTTGGAAGCTTAGTAATTATTGTTGGTTTTACATAATAACCATATTTGTAATCATCTTGTTCCATAACTGAACCTCCTGTTAGAATTTGACCATCCTTTTTTGCCAAATCAATTACATTTAGAAATTTTTCTTTAGCTTCTTTATTGATGACAGGGCCCAAAAAAACATCCTTTTTCCAAGGTAAACCAATTTTTAGAGAATTTGTTTTTTCTGTGAGTTTGTTGATGAATTTATCAGATATACTTTTTTGTACATATACTCTTGAACATGCGCTGCATTTTTGTCCACCATATCCAAAGGCAGCACGTATAACACCATCAGTGGCCTTTTCTAAATCCGCATTCTCAGTTACTATGACGGGATTTTTGCCCCCCATTTCAGATATGAATGGTTTTGGTTTTTTTTCTGTAAATGTCCTAAATCCCAACATGCCAACTTCTTTAGAACCAGTGAATGCAATACCACTAACAAGTGGATGCTCAATCAAAGTTTTTCCTACAACACTGCCAGGACCTGTTACAAAGTTAATTGCACCAGCTGGTAGTTTTTTGTAAATAGATTCTACAAATTTGAATGATGATAAAGGAGCGTCACTAGCTGGTTTTAGTATGGCAGTATTTCCTGTGATCACTGCACCTGTAGTCATTCCTATTGCGATAGCTGATGGAAAATTAAATGGTGCAATAATGCCCCAAACACCATATGGTTTAAGGATCGTTTTGGTCTTTTCTTTGGGGTTTGGATGTATAGTTTGTTTCTCAAATCCTTTGTTGATTTCAAGCTGATAAGCATAAAATCGCATAAAATCAATGGCTTCATCAACATCATTCATTGCCTCAATTCTATTTTTTCCGTTTTCAAATGACATGATTGCCGCTAGGGGAAACTTTTGTTTTGAGAAAACATCTGCACATTCTCTGAAAATTTTTATTCTTTCTTGGTACAAAATAGAACTCCACTCATAAAATGCGTCATTTGCAGATATGATAGCCTTGATGGTGTCATCCTTTGTTGCCTGTGGAAACTTGGAAACAATTATTCTAGTATCAGATGGAGATTTTACTTTGAATTTGTTTTCTAAAAAGATTTCTTTTCCGTTGATAATTATTGGATAATCTTTACCAAGATTTGCTTTAATTTCTTCTAATGCTTGTTCAAATTTTTCATCAAATCTTGATATAGAGTTACTAGCTACTGCTTTACCCCACGTATATTCATTTTCAAACATAATCAAATTTGTGTATCACTCTATTTTAAATTAGAAAATATTACTTCTGCAATCATTCGTGATGCAAGATGTGAAGTACGATCTTTAACATCAAAACTGGGACAAACTTCCATAATATCCATTCCAATAATTCCATGATTTGTTATTTTTTTTAAAAAATACACGGCATCAACACTGTTTAATCCCATTGGAACAGGAACAGATACTCCTGGGGCATAGGCTGGATCTATGCAATCCATGTCAAAGGAAATGTATACTTTATCTCCAATTGTGTTCAAAATTAATTCTGAAATTTCCTTAAGACCTTTTTCTTTTATTTCAAACGGTGTAATGACTTTCAGATTATGTTTTTTGATGTTTTCCATCTCTTCATTTTCAGGAGTTCTAATTCCAATTTGAATACTAGTGTTGATATCAATGTATGGTAAAATGTCATTAAAGATTGAACCATAATAATTTGTTGGAGAGCTAACAAAATCTGGATGAGCGTCAAAATATACCATTGAGAGTTTCCCCATATTTTCTGATAGTGTTTTGATAATCTGCGTAGTTATAGAATGGTCTCCACCAATGCTTATTGGAATTTTTGAGTTTTTTGAAATTTTCTTAAAAACTTCTGAAATCTGAACTCTATCTATATTCCCCATATCACATATCTTTCTGTTAGATAATTCTGAAAAAGGAAATCCTAAAGATGTTATGCCTTGTCTAGTATAGGAGTCCCTATTGTTTGAGATTTCTCTAATCCTAAAAGGGGCTTCAGCTGTTCCCTGTCTTAATGCATGAGATTGAGATTCATCAGGTATACCAACGATTACAAATTCAGAATCTTCCAATTTCTCAGTGTTTGCCCAACAGATTTTTTGCATCTCTTTATTATCCAATAAAGCCCTATACTAATTTTGAAAACCTTTCCTAAATATATAAAATAAAACCAAAATTGGTTTGAGTCTGTAGAATGCTATTTTCTACATCGATGAAATTGAGTGAACAAGGTATCATCAAAGAATCTAGGCTTTCCAGTAACTAACGCAAAGTATATTGTTTTGCCGCAATACTTACAATTCCTACCGTAATTCACGATAATAATTTGGAGGATTTGACAAATAAACACAAAGTGGAAAAAAACTGAAATTTGTTTAATTTGATCGATTTTTTTAAAATTTTATGAACCAAATTAAAATTGTGTCTAAAAAAAGCGTATTTTAATACAAATTAATTATTGAGTTTATAATAGGATTCAAGAATTTTCAAATTAGATTATGGCTTTTGAAGCAATTCTCTTTCTAGCGTATCTGTTCATTAAAAGAAAGTAGTTGTACTGTTCTCGATCCCAAGAACTTTAAAAGTGTAAATTTTAGAAGGTTGGAAATTTGTTGGAACATTGTCAAACGGAAAAGTTGTTTTGGAGAATTGTTGGAAGTGGGTCTGAACCCACAGAGGGGATGGACTGGATGGTATCATAGCTCACAGTGGGTAGGTATCTTTATTGTTTTCATCATACTGATTATGGGAATAATTCTTTTTGTTGTCAAGATAAACCATAATTGAGACATAGTATGAACTAAAATCCAAACATAAATAATTTTTGAATGATACCTGTTGTTTATGGGAAGAAAGTTATTGGTATAGTTACAAGTAAATCCATTATGGAGCTTGTTGCAAAAGAAGAAAAAACAGAAACCTAAATTCAGTATTAATTTAGGTGTATCATTACTAGAATTTAGAACAGTATCAATTATATCTCTTAAAGAATTTCTAATATGGTTACAATTTCATGAAATCTAATTCAAGAGCACATGTTGAAATAAGAACTATGAAACCCGATGACATTCCAAAGGTCGTTGAATTACAAAAAGATTCATTTCCTCATATGGCTGCAGAGGGAGTAATTTGGAAACCTGAACAGCTACAAGTACATCTAAAGATTTTTCCAGAGGGTCAATTTTGTGCAGAATACAAAGGCAATATTGTTGGTTCTTGCAGTAGCTTGATAATTACACTAGAACCAGAATACAAAGAGCATACTTGGCTAGAGGCATGTGGAGATAGTTTTTTTAAAAATCATAATTCCAAAGGAGATACTCTATATGGTTCAGATGTGTCAACTCATCCAAATTATCGACGTCTTGGTATTGCAACCAAGATATATAATGCAAGAAAAAATCTTGCAATAAAGTTAAACTTGAAAAGAATTATTGCGGGTGGAAGATTGTTTAACTATTGTGAATATGCTAAAGAAATGTCTCCTTTAGAATATGTTCAAAATGTCAAGAGAAAAGAGATAAAAGAGCCTGTTCTTTCATTTCAACTTCGAAATGGATTCAAATTCATTAAAATTCTACCAAACTATCTTCGAGATGCAAGATCACTTAACTATGCAACTTTTATTGAATGGAAGAATTTGCAATACAGAGAAAAAATATGATTATTGATTGCCATATACACATCAATCAGTATGAGCTTTTGGAAAAAATTCCATCTTTAGAAGAGCGTCTAAAGATGCTACAAACTGAAATGATAAGCAACAACATTGACTTTGCTTTGATACTATCATCTTATGTAGTAAATGAAAAAAGACCTTCAACTTGGCAGATAATTGAAGCCATTAAAAAATATGATAATTTGGGAGTGGTTGCTGGTTTTACTATTTCAAATCATACTGAAGAGGATCTAAAGAATTACCGCAAGTGGATTAAAGAGGGTTTGGTTAAAGGACTAAAAATCTATACTGGTTATGAACATTATTATCCTTATGATGAAAGATATCAGAAAGTTTACGATGCTTGTGTAGAATTTGATGTGCCAGTAATGATCCATACAGGCGATACTTTTTCTGAAAAAGCAAAACTCCGATATGCTCGACCTTTAAATCTAGATGATGTAGCCGTGGATAATCCTGAATTAAAAATTGTAATGTGTCATCTTGGTAATCCATGGCTTCAAGATGCGCAAGAGGTAATTTATAAGAACAAAAACGTCTATGCAGATATTTCAGGTCTTGTGGTTGGGAATTTTGATCACTATTTTGAAAAGATGATGAGAGATAAAGTTGCAGAACTAATCAATTATGCAGGAGACCCAAAATATTTGATGTATGGTACTGATTGGCCGATTAGTACGATGGATTCGTATCTTAATTTTGTTGTAAAACTAAAGATAAAAAATGAATTCAGAGACCTTTTAATGTATAAAAATGCTAAAGAGTTATTTAAAATCTAAATTCTTTCTCACATTTTCTGCATGAATCAAATTTTCTAAACCGGCAATTTTACATTTATAGTTCGAAACTTTGCTTCACATGTTAAGTCCGATAGGATTAGGTATAACCGCATTTGCTGCTTTTCTAGCATATTTGGCATTTCTCCTAGAATGAAAAAATACTGTTATTTTCCATTTTAAATTCATAACTATCTAATAGGATGAAATAATTTTTTTATTCTAATTACCTTTGCATTCCTACTTTGCAAAGGCCAATTTTACAATTATGACAGACATATTCATCTGCAGGGTTTTGACATCCGCAACTACAAGTACAGGTATAATCATTCATAGTTAATCATGTTGAAGGTAAAACCTTGCTTTTACGTTCTTTTTCAATAATTTTTTTCAGTCTTTCTTTAAAATCATGATCAGTCATGAGTAATTTTCTTTTTCATCGTATTAAAACGATGATTTCAATAGATTAAACATTTGTTAAGTTTATCTCAAGGTATTCCAAACTATTATAAAATCAATCAGGAAAAAATTATCACTTTAGTGAATTCTTAGTTTACCACATTCAGGGCATTGCTCTATCTCAAAAGATTCAAGCATTGTTCCACATCTTCTGCATGATTCAATTCTCATGTTGATTTCCTTACAAAATTGGTATATCACATTAGGTCAACAATCAAGCTTACCAGTCATGGTTTGGTTTTACCATATTCTATGAATCACTCATGCCAAAGTATAATCATGAAAACAACTAGCACATGGAACAAAATGGTTCACGCCTCTTTTAGAAAGGTAGTAGCCTTTGACCTTCTCTTTATGGGTCTTGGTATTGCCGCAGGAGTTGGCGTTGGAGCCTACTTGGTCACTGCTGGATTAATCCAGTAAAACCATACCATATTTTTTATTAGGTTTTTTCGTGATAAAATTTATGAAATTTTCTAAAATAGAGCCATCATATACTTCAAAAGATGGTTGTAGATTAGTGTGGGTTGGAGCTGACGAAGACGATCATGACACAGTAATACTTAACAAAGCAGAGCTAGACCAGCTCATTGAAATTTTAAAAAAAGATTCTACAGGAAAGATAGAACTTGAAGACAATTTTAGCGCCATTTGGATAAATTCTGATGTTACTCAGTTTAATCTTAAAGAACATGATTTGCTTGAAGTAAAAACAACCGAACTGCAAAAACAGGTACTTGAATATGCAAAGATTCCTCATGAACCTCAATACATCCACATAAGCACTAAAGAATTCTATCCTTCTATCACAATTAGAAAGGATGATGAACCAAAACAGAGTTCTAAGGAAAAAACAAGACCACAATCACTTCTTCAAGCAATTTTATCACCTAGCCTGCAAAAAGCTAAACAACCAGTTTCTAACTCTGATTTGTTTAGAATTTTTTCAACCAGACGTTCAACAAGAAAATTTGCAAAAACCAAGATAGAGGATTGGATGGTTGATAAGATTTTAGCAGCTGCTGATACAGCACCAACTGCTGGAAACTTTCAAGGATTTCAAGTATATTATATAAAAAATAAAAAAACTAAAGAGGCACTAGTTGAGGCTGCAAATAATCAACCATATGTAAATGCACCAGTTGTTTTGGTGTTTTGCATGGAACCATCTAGAGTAAAGATAAATTTTCCACCTAATATTTTAGAAAAGTTTTCTTTACAGGATGCTACATTAGCAGCTGCATACTCTCAGCTTGCTGCAGCAGCTTTGGGTTTGAGCTCAATCTGGATAGGAATGATAGATGAGGAAAAGGTCAAAGCCATTTTGGGTACTGAATTAAGACCATCATCAATTCTGTGTATTGGATATACTGATAAACAAAAGCCGCCAAAATCAAGACGTAAGCTTAAAGAATTAATCCGAGTTGTTGAGTGATTCATGTCTGACCTTTATGATCAAGCTGCTGAAAACTTTCTAGAATTAGCCAGTTCACAGAGATTGCATATTTTATTCCAATTATTAGGCAAGAAATGTACCCCCACACAGGTTGCAAAGGAACTAGATGCAACTAAACAAGAAGTTCATCGAAATTTTACTAGATTAGAAGAAACTGGGCTAATTGAAAAAGACAAAGATGGGAAATATTCCCTAACAACATTTGGAAAAACTATTTGTACTCAAGTTCCATCCTTAGTTTTTCTTTCCCAAAATAGAAAATATTTTGAGAGTCATACATTTGTAGATATTCCGACTAAATTCATGATGAGAACAGGGCAGTTAACAATGGGGCAGCATGTTAAAGGAGTTGTAAAAGTTTTAGAGAAATGGAAAACAATTTACAAAAATGCAAATGAGTACATATATGAAGTTCTTTCCGAAGTTCCGTTAGATCTTATTGAGCCACTTGTTAGCAGAGTCAAAGAAGGTGTCAAATTTATGTACATTTTTTCTGAATCAGCTGTTGTTCCTGTTGGAAGAAAAGAGCTTCTCAAGAAACTTGGATTTGACAAATTAATTGAAAAGGGTCTTGTGGAAAGGAAAATGAAAAAAGAAGTAAAAACAGTTGTTGTTCTAAATGAAAAAGAAGCGTGTGTTTTATTTCCAAATACTGAAGGAGAATCTGACCTTGCAGAAATGTTCTATAGTGAAGATCCAATGTTTCATGAATGGTGTATTGACTACTTTAGATATTGCTGGTATGGTTCTGATATTTTCCAAGAAAGCAAATTAAAGGAATAAGATGTTCATTTAGTTTCTTATTACAAATTTTTATTTTGTAAAAAATAGGCGCAATGCCATTTCAAACATGTAATTTAGTTTAAGCAACCGTTTTTTGTCGATTTTAAGAGAATTTGAATCAAACCATGGCTTTTCTAAAAACAATTTTCTGTTAAGTTCTACATGTACCCAAGGTATTGGTTTATTGCCATATCTTTGGGTTGTGTATTTTCCAAAAAATGGTTTATTGATTTTAATGTCATTTTCCCGCAAACCAAAAGCATGCATAAAGCATTCAGCTAATTTTATTGTAGCATTCATGGAACAGGATTTTCCAAAGCAGTTTCCAAGACAGATAAGAGGCCTTTCTTTTCCAGAGTCAGTAGAAATATCAGGTGCAACTGCTGCCATTGAATGACAATCCAAGGCTAATTTAAGATCTAGAAATTTGGTAGCGCCTATAATTTGTGTATGATAAGGTTCATAGTATTTTTTTATCAATTTTTGTGTAAGTTTTGAGTCTGGTTCTTTTCCTTTTTTGTATATTGGATTTTCATAACACGTCATACTTTTTACAATTCCGTCTGGTTGTTCTGGTGGAAGATCGTTTTCATTTCTATTAACATTGATAAAAGTTCGTGCGTATGGTGTTGAAATAATTTTCATGACATTAGAACCAATATTATAGATTTCATTTGTATACGCATCAATATCACTAAACACATCTTTTGGTTTTATCTTAATTCTACTTCTAAGCTCGGGAGGTACTTTAGTTCCTCCATGTGGAATACATATCAATACAGGAAATATCATGGCTCCTCAGCCGTCCCATCATTTCTAGCCTTAGCTACTCTTTTAATTCCATACGCCATATTGAAAACCATTCCTGGCTTTTCACTGGACATTACCTTCGGCACGAATTCTCGCAATTCATTTATAATGTGAATATCACCTTCAATCACTTTAACACTACGACCTCCTTTTTCTAAAGCTCTTGCTACTCTTTCTACAGCGTTTGAATTATAGTGTTCTTTTGTTGGCGTTCCAAAAACATTGATTACGTCATTAGGATCAATTTCTTTTTCGTTGTAAATTAAAGCAACCTTCAAGAAATTTTATCACTTAATCTCTTATCTAAACGTTATATCATTTAGACACATTTTGTTGTGGTTTTCTTAGACCACATCTCATGTTTCTTTATTTTTCCTTGAACGATTTTTTTTCTTGTGTTCTTTTTTTCTTTGAGATTTTTCATCAAATGATGATGTATAATCTCCGTACAACTCTTTAAGTCTAGATTCTATATCTTCGCTCAATTTTTTATTCTGTCAGCCTCAATTTCATAAATAAATACTGAAATTTATTAAAAAATGGTGTGGATTTCAACCGAGAAAATCATCCAAAAACGTCCTAATAAAGATTATGTGTAATTTTTCGTTATATGTCATATGGAAGGTTTTTGCTCTGAACAATGTAGAATAAATTAGTGTAGCACAATGAAAATTTAAAAAATAAGTGAAATTATTATGGCTGGATATTTAGGCGATACAAAAAAGAACATAGTGCACCATCTTGCTACCATTACATCTGAATGTGGAGTATATTTTGTTAAAAAACATCACAGAAGATACTTCCAGCCAGATACATTAGAACAAGCGTTGAAAGAAGGATTTCTTTCTTGTAAACGGTGTATTAATGAATGAGAAGTTTTTTAAAAAATACTAATTGAGGCACATTAAACAATGCTTATTTTATTAATTCCTTAACTTTTTTTGAAAGCTTTTCAAAGGAGTTTGTTACTTCGTTATCTCGTCCTGTTGTTCCAGTCCGATATGCATTGATTTTTTGAATTCTGTTTGAAATCATTCGTTTCTGCTCTGCAAATCCCGCTGAACCCTCAGAATTCCTCTCTTTTAAAGAGGACAAAATTGAAGTTGATTGCAGAATATTAGACACAAGTTTGAAATCAACTTTTGTATCTTGAATTGATTTTTTAATTTCAGAAGTTGAAAGTTTTGAAAGTGGTTTTTTTGCTTGATATGCGGTTTGTACAAGCTGTCCTGAAACTTTGTGACTAGTACGAAATGGAATTCCATTTTGGACTAGTTTTTCAGCAATATCTAAGGCTATTAGATATCCACTTTCTGCGACTTTTTTCATTTGTTTTTCATTGACGGAAATGGTTAGCAACATTGATTTTAGAACAAGTAAGGCCGAGATCGAAATTTTAGATGTTGACCAAATTAGAGATTTTATTTGCTGTAAATCTCGTCCATATCCAGTAGCTAATCCTTTTATGGTTGCTAAAATTCCCATCAGGTTTCCAATAACTTCAGAGGTTTTTCCTCGTGTCAGTTCAAGAAGATCAGGATTTTTCTTCTGGGGCATTACACTTGATGGAGATGAAAATTCATCAGCTAATTCAATAAATGAAAATTCAGAGGTCGACCAAATTACAAAGTCTTCAGCAATTTTACTAAGGTTAGTCATAAGAATAGCAACTGCTGAAACGTATTCTGCAACAAAGTCACGAGTACTTGTTGCATCAATAGAGTTTTCTACAATTCCTTTAAAACCAAGCATTTTTGCAGTGCTTTGCCTATCTATTGGAATACTTGTACCACCAATTGGACCTGCTCCAAGTGGACTTTGATTGACTCGACCATAGGTTACATAAAGCCTATCAATATCTCGGAATAGAGAATCTGCATATGCTAAAAGATAATGGGAAAAAACACCTGCCTGTGCTTGTTGCAAATGTGTGTAAAGTGGCATTATGGTTTTTTGATGTTGTTGTGCCAGTGAGACAAGTGTTTCAATAGTATCTAAAAGACAGTTACACAAAATGTTAATGTCATCTCGAATTTTCATTCGTATATCAAGTGATACTTGATCATTTCGAGAACGTGCTGTATGCATTTTACCACCACTTGCAGGACCCGCTTTTTTTATTACTAGTGATTCAACCAACTCGTGAATGTCTTCTGCATTAGATTTTTTATCAAATTTTTCTTTTTTTAGAGATTCTAACGCTTCAAGGATCTTTTTTGCATCAGCTTTTGAAATTATTTTATTTTCATAAAGCATGATGACGTGTGCTTGACTGCCAAGTATATCATAAAGTGCAATCTCAACATCATCTGAAATTGATGAGATATAGTCTAGCGTGATTTCATTAAGATCATTTCCTAAGCGAGACCGATACATCACCATAGATTTTTGAATGGTTATATATAGCATAGACGCTTTTGCGTTCATGTCTCAAGATGTAAAACAACTGCGAGTCAAAATATTTGATGAGCTTTCAAAAATTGTAGATCCTGAGATCAATACAACAATTACTGACCTAGAGTTAATAGATGAAGTTGATATTTCAGATAGAAATGTCAAAGTTGATTTACATTTGACCAGTCCATTCTGTCCTGCAGTTTTTGGTTTTAAGATTGCTCAAGACATTCATGATAATCTTCTACGATTGGATGGAATTGACGAGGTAAAAGTAAACGTCTCAAATCATTTTATGGCAGAGCAGATCAACAATCAAGTAAACAACAGTCCTAACCCAAAAAAACAGGCTAACTAGCTTCTAAAACCTAGCAAATATCCCCTCAAAAGCTGAATTCCCATAGCAGGATCTACTCCTTTGGGACAAACTTGGCTACATGAACCTGCAAAATGACATCTCCAAATTCCATGTGAATCATCAATAATTTTGAGTCTATCATCTTTGCCCTTGTCTCTGTTATCTGCAATATATCGATAAGCTTGTGCAAGTGCTTGCGGGCCTATAAATGAAGAGTCTGTTGCCATTGTAGGACAAGCAGAATTACATAATCCACATTTTATGCAATTTGCAAACTGTATGTATTTTTCTAATTCTTCTGGAGTTTGTAACAATTCTGAAGCTTTTTCTGGGATATCAGAATCTTCTCTAATTATAAATGGTTTTAGGGAGTTGTGGGTTTTGAATAATCTATCAAAGCTAACTGTCAAGTCTCTAATTATTGGAAAGTTTTTCATTGGTTCTACTGTTACCACATCAGAATTTAGCTCACTAATTTTTGTAAAGCATGCTAGTCTTGGTCTTCCGTTAATTATCATACCACACGAACCACATGTTGCTTGTCTACAAGAATATCGTACCGCAATAGAATGATCAAGATATTTTTTTGCTTCTAAAATTGCATCAAGAACTGTAGTCCATTTTTGATATGGAATTTGAAAATCTATCCATTTTTTTTCGTGATCTGTTTTTGGATTGAATTTTGCAACTCGAAGTGTTATAGTTCTAGAGGAGAAAGCCAAACTGCTTGTTTTTTCTTCTGCAAGACTGGAAGTTTGTGCCATTATATCATACCTACACTGGTCATGAATATAGTTCTTGAACCATATAGAATAACAGCTGCCATTGCAGCTATACAACCATAAGTAACAGCTTTTTCATACGAATGTCCTTGTTTTAGTTCAATCAAAATCGTTCTTAATCCATTAAATCCATGTATTGAAAGTAAGATCAAAATTATTTCTAGCATTCCTGCATATGGTAAGAATTGATAATTTGCAATTACACTTTCATATTGAAGTGATTCCGCGAATCCCTGAGTTAGTCTAAACAATATATGAACAGCCACTAGTGCTACTGCAGCTAGAGCTGTTCCATAATGGATTTTCATAATATGGCTTTCCCTCATTTTACTCACCAAACATTACGGCCAAGCCGTACATCATTGCAATTGCTGCAAGCACTATAGCAGAATATATTGTAATTTTATGCCTGTAGTTTTGGGATCTTGGAATGTATGGATAGTCAGCTCTACCAGGTGTTCCAACACCAATTCCTCCATGTCCAAGCATTACACGAATACCATTAACTGTGTGAAAAACACACATACCAATAACTAATGCAAGAATAATGTGTCCTTCAGTTGTTTGTGTTAAAGTTAAAAATTCATCCCATCCTGCTTTTCCTTTCAAAATCATGCTTGTTTCATAAATATGAGCAACAAAGTATGCAAGCAAACCAAGCCCTGTTAATCTCATTAGCCAATATGCGACTCTTTCTATCCCATATCTTAATGGGTTCGCCATTCCTTTGATTCCTTCTTTATTTTCATCCACTGTTGCCATTAGTATTTCCTCTCAACTGGTTTGTATTTAGTTATTGTAACTGGATGAGTTTTCATTATTGGTTCTTGTGAATCATAATATGCTAATGTGTGGTGTAAAAAGTTAGCATCATCTCTTTTTGGATAATCTATTCTTGCGTGAGAACCACGAGATTCTTTTCTATTAATTGCTCCAATCAACACAACCTCTGCCACCCTAAACATTGAATCAAGCTCCATAACATTTGTGAAATTAGTGTTATACTCTTTGGCTTGATCATCTAAGTGTTTCCAAGTTTGTTGCTTAAGATCTCGAAGTTTCTTTAATCCTTCAACTAAATTAGCTTCATCTCTGTAAACGTAAGCATATGTATTCATCATATCATGAAGCTTCTGTCTTATCTCATATGGGTTTGCATTCCCCCTTCCACGAAATATCCCATCATAGATTCTTTTTTCTTCTTTTTCTACAAGAAAGTTTGGAAATACTTCTGATGCAGTTCCTTTCTCAATATAATCAACTGCAAGAGACCCAGTGATCTTTCCCCAAACAAGACATTCTGATGTAGAGTTCGCTCCAAGTCTATTTGAACCATGTACACTATTACATGCAGCTTCACCAGCAGCCCAAACTCCCTGTAATTCTGTGGCACCATCAATGTTTGTATGAATTCCACCCATCATATAATGAGCTACAGGTCTTACATCCAAAATTTCCTGAGAGGGATCAATTCCAGAAAATTTAATTGAGATTTCTCTAATACCACCCAATTTTTCCTTAATTTTTTCATCTCCTAGATGCCTCAAGTCTAATTTTAGGCAGGTCGCACCTGTTTCGTGCTTGAATCCTCTACCTTGATTAATTTCAGTGATCATTGCACGTGAAACAATATCTCTTGGAGCCAGCTCCATTAATTTTGAAGCATAATTTTTCATGAATCGTTCGCCTTTGTTATTTAGGAGATATCCACCCTCTCCTCTTGCGCCCTCTGTAATTAAAATTCCAGATGGCAGAATGCCAGTTGGATGAAATTGAACAAATTCCATATCTTTTAATGCTATTCCAGCTCTGTATGCCATATCAAGACCATCAGGAGTAGAAGAGTGTGCATAAGTTGTAAAACTATAGAGTCTTCCAGCTCCGCCAGTTGCAATGATCAAAGCTTTAGCTTTAATTGTATAGAATGTACCAGTTGAAAGTTCAATTGCAGTAATTCCCATGAATCTTTTTCCGTTATGAATTATTGATGTTACAAACCATTCATTGAAAAACTCAATGTTGTCAGACTTTTGGCAAGTATCATACAATGTTTGCATTTCAAAAAAACCAACTTTATCTGAAGCATAAGTTGCTCTGGGAAAAGTATAACCTCCAAAATTTCTTTGATCAATCCTTCCAGTTTCTCTTCTAGACCAAGGCATTCCCCATCGTTCCATTTGATAGATTTCATTTGGTATTTCTTTACAAAGTCTCTCTGCAACATCTTGATCAGCTAAAAAGTCACTTCCTTTTACTGTGTCATAGATATGTGATTCTATTGTATCGCCTTCATCTTCAAAAATTACAGCTGCAGTTCCACCCTCTGCAGAAACAGAGTGTGAACGCATGACTTGAACTTTAGAAATAACTGCGATCTTTATTTTTGAATTTTTTTTTGAAGCTTCAATCGCTGCTCGCAAACCAGCTAATCCCGAACCACAAATAACTAAATCGTATTCTATAGAGGTGACCATTTTGTCCTTTGTGCTTTGAAAATTGGTTAAATATGTATTGTAGATTGATCGGCAAAGTTTTCACAGAAAAATTAATATATATCGCTAGCGATATCGCTAGTGATGATTTCGGAATGGTTCCAAAGAGTTGGCAGTTCCATACCTAGAGGATTCTCAAGGTACTATATTTTGGAGCTTTTGAAAAAAAAACCACATACTGGAAAGGAGATTATAGATAATGCAACAAAAGAAAGTGAAGGAGTTTGGAAACCATCACCTGGGTTGATCTATCCTTTACTTGGAAGATTGCTAGATGATGGATTGATTGATGAGACAAAAGATGGTAAATATCAAATTACAAAAAAAGGAAAAGCAACTGCTGAAGATGTTGGGAAAATCAATGATGCAGTAAAAAAACAACTAGAAGTTTTGTTTAGATTAGGAAATGTTGGAAAGTTTGTTGCAATGGATATTCTTGAAAAAGTTACTACAATGGGTTCAATATTGAGTTCAAATGTTTCTAATATGACAAGAGAGGAAACAGAACGTTACAAAAAATTTCTAAAATCTGAGCTAGATAAATTAAATGAAAAATCACAAAATAAAAAAGGAAAGCAAATTAAGATAGATTAAATAGCACACATATTTTATTAAGCTTTTAATTTATTTGAATAGTAAAAGTTGAAATTTATTCAGCTAATCAAAAGCATGAATTTGTGTTAAACTAATTTGGCTTGACCAAAATAAACCCCAAATGGTTGACAATAAATTACAACTGTATTATAAACGCCAACATCAATATTTTCTAAAATATAGTTCTGGTCACCTTTACTCCCTTTGAGTTTTTCAAGATATATTCCATTTTTTATATCCCCGTCAGGAGTAATGTAAACTCGAAGATCTGGTCCATTAGTCACTTGAAAATTTTCAAATCTAAGGAAAGTCATATCGTTGACTTGAATAATTTTTGCAGTGCCTTTTGCTTCATGCCCTGCTAATCCTTCAAACATTCCACTCTTCAATAGTTCAATTGTGGAATCAGAACTAGTCATTTCATCCATTGATTCAGAAACTGGAATAACCATTGTGGCCGCTTTTTCCATTATCATGTTTTCCACTTCTTCAGGCATTTTTTCTACTAGTATCGCACGTTTTTCATCATCCATTTCTGCGAATTTTTCAAAAGTTAGTCCTTCTTCTATTTTGTTCAAAGCCACAGGAAGGGGCTCATTTACCTCTATATCATAAAATAGTGGACTAGCTAAAAATCCTCCAATTATAATAACAGCAATAATTATCCCAATTATTACTCCTTTATGCATGAGATTTCTATAGAGGAGCATAATAAAACGGTTTTACCAAATTAGTTCAAAATTTTATGATTATTAAAATCATAAATAATTCACAAGAAGATCTCTTTTCATTGAAAACATTAAGACAGATGTTAAATGAGAAGAAACCTCTTGTGATTCCAGGAGTTTTTGACGCAATAGGTGCCAAAATTTCCGAACAAGTTGGCTTTAAGGCAATGTTTCAAACAGGTTATGGAACATCTGCTACACTTTTTGGGATGCCTGATTATGGTTTTATTGGTTCTGCAGAAACTGTTGATAATGCTAAGAGAATATGTCATGCAGTTTCAGTGCCAGTAATAGTTGATGCTGATACTGGTTATGGAAATGCACTAAGTGTTTGGAAATTAGTTAAAGAATTAGAATCAGTTGGAGCATCGGGGATTTTTCTTGAAGATCAACGTTGGCCAAAAAGATGTGGACACATGCAAGGAAAAGAAGTTGTATCTCAAGAAGAGTACGCAGAAAAACTTGGTGCAGCAATCGATGCGAGAAATAGTAAAAACTTCATTATTGTTGCAAGAACAGATGCGCGAGCCACAGAGGGTTTAGATGCAGCAATTGAGCGCGGATTGTACAATAAAAAAATTGGAGCTGATGCAATTTTTGTTGAAGCGCCAAGATCAATAGCAGAAATGAAAAAAATTGGTAAATCAATCAATGCTCCTCTGGTTGCAAATATGATTGAGGGTGGGGCTACGCCTATAAGTTCAGCCGAAAATCTCTACAAAATTGGATTTAAGATAATTCTTTATCCACTTTCCGTATTGTTTGCAAACACTTTTGCGACTATGAATATTCTAAAAGAGCTCAAAAAATCAGGTACAACCACCAAATTTAGGAATAAATTAGTAAGTTTTGATCAGTTTAATCACCTAGTTGAGCTTCAAAAATTTCGTAAATTAGAAAAAAAATATAGTTTTTCAAAAAGAGAATAAAACAAAAAAAGTAAAGCGCAGTTATGCTGCTGCGTTTCGCTTTACTTCAATTTCTATTGTTGAAACATTTCGTTGTCTGCCGTCTTTTGACTCGAGTGACTCAGAACCGATCTTGATGTTTCCGATAGAGTATCCTGCATTTTCAGTCTTGCGTGAGATGATTTGTGCTACATCTACAGCACGACCAATGCTCATACCTCTAGCTTTGATACTTACTGAAGGTAAGTTTGCCAATTGAATTAGCGTTGAAGTTACATACGCCATCAATGGTTTCTTACCAATGAAGATTGTGTCTCTTGCTTGTTCGGTCGACATAAACATCAAAACATTTGAGGATAATTTAAATCTAAGAATAGTGATTTGGAAAAAAGAGGGGTTTTATGAAAAAATTACTTCTCTGTGGGCAAGAGAAAGGAGATTTTAATGAGTAAGTCTTTTGATGAAAAATGTAAAATTTTAGACTCTGCTTCAAATGAAGAAAAAATTAAGATCTTAGAATCATTAAATGATGTAGATGATCCCAAAATGATTAACAAAATAATCTCCATGTTAGATGATCCTGAAATTGAGATTAGAGGAGAGGCTTTTAGTGTTCTTGTACAAAATGAAAACAATATTTCAGAATTTTTAATTAAAAACCTAAATTCTAAAAGCAAAAACATTAGAGGTTTTTCCGCACTCGTTTTAGCTAATAGAAAAAATTCAGAAGCAATTCAATCAATCATTAATCTTACTAATGATTCAAGCTCAATGGTCAGATCATGTGCATTAGGATCTTTAGGTTATCTAAAAGCTGTTCAAGCAAGAAAAGTAATACACAATTGTCTTTCTGATACCAATTTAGAAGTGAAAAAAAGTGCTCTCAAAGCAGCAATTGACATAGGAGATAAAATTCAATCAAATGAATTCAACGAAATTTCAAAAGAAACAGATGAGGAACTTGAAAAGTTACTAGTGTTAGCAAAAAAAAATTGTTAAGTGGACCGGGTGGGATTTGAACCCACGATCTCACCCATGCCAAGGGCGTATCCTACCAGTCTAGACGACCGGCCCAATTGATCATTTCAAAAATCTGATCGGTTTAACTTTTGTAATTGTATATTATAGTTTAGCTACCAAATGCAAATCCAATCAATTAGCAATTAACAGAAGATATTTAACCATTAGAGAACTGATTACACGAATGGTCGTAGATAACAAGGCGACGCTTACTTATATTCAATTACATAAAGAAGATCTCGCAACTTTTCGAATAGTTCCAAATGATGGTAAAGTTCCTGATTTTCGTGCTGGTCAATTTATCACAATTGGAATGCCAAATCCAGCTGAAGATAACAAAATTGTGAGACGGGCTTATTCAATTGCATCTCATCCTGAAAACAAAAAATTCGTTGAATTAATTGTTAGATGGGTAAGAAGACCGTTGCCAGGTCGTTTGACCACTTTATTGTTTAATGCAAGGGAAGGAGATGAAGTTGGTTGGATAAAACCGTCAGGTGTTGCTTTAGATATTAATGATAAAATGCCAGACAGTAGCAAAGACGAAAGAAGAATTGTTTGTGTTGGTGGTGGAACGGGTATCGCACCTTTTGTAAGTTTTGCTCAGCATCTTCACGCTATTGGTGACAAAAGAGAAATTGTTGTTTTACATGGTGCAAGTTATGTTGATGAATTAGTTTACAAAGATCTATTTACAAATTTAGAAAATGAAAGTCGTGATCGTGGAAAAGATAAATGGAATTTTACTTATCGAGCATCAATCAGTAGACCACAAGAATGGTTTAACAGATCATGGGGAGGTCAAATAGGTCGTGTAGAAACATTTCTCAGACCTAAAGAAAATGGAAAATCACCACTCGAGGAATTAGTTGGTGAGGAAATTACCAAGGATAACACTATCTTTTACATTTGTGGTTGGCAAGGAACAATTGATGGTACAATGGACTTTTTGAAACCAAGAGGCTTTGTCACAATGCATAATAAACGTGCAGATGGAAGCTTTGAAGTGAAATACGAGTCATATGGTTAATCAAATTATATTTTAAGCAAATAAGAACGATTAAAGTTAATTTATTGTTGCTTCAATAACGGGAACTTCTTTTTTGATTAATTCTTCAACAGAAGGAATTTTTTTCGTGCTGGATTTAATGTATTCTTCAAACATTTCATCAATTTGATCTCTGAACATTAATTTAACTCCAGGAAGTGTAGAAACTTCATCATCAACTGCTCGAGGATCTGATATATCCAATATCATTGTCCCTTTAGTTTTCTTTTCCATAACTCGTTTTATTCTATCATAACCAATTAAGAAATAATCAGCTGTAGTTGCGACAATGATTATGTCGTATTTATCAAATCCCGATATAACATCTTCAAATTTTATGGGTGTTCCACCTAATGTATTAGAAAAACTTGTAGCACGTTCAATTGTCATACTTGTAACATCAAATTTAATTTCTTTTTTAGTAAGAGCGCGTGCAACCATAGCTGCTATTTCACCAGTTCCAATAAGTAGAATTTTTTTACCATCTATGCCAATTTTGTCTTGAATAGTTTTAAGCGCTATATCTCCAAGAGAGATTATTCCTTGACTAATTTTAGTTGATTCTCTTATTTGTGTAGCAACGTGTATACAAAGATCAAATAAGTTATTTAGTACATTTCCAGATAGTTTAGCTTTCTTAGCATTTGTGATAGCTTCTTTAATTTCATTGAGTATTCCTTCTCGTCCTACTACTAATGATTCTAAACCTGTTGCAAGTCTTAACAAATGAAGATAAACATCTTTATTTTTATACACTTCAAGAATTTGATCAAAATGATCAAGATCGTATTGATCTAGATTTGCAAGTGAAGACCAAGTTTTTTGGATGTGATTGATTGTAAGATTTTGTCCTTCATTCCTTCGTGCATCTGGAGCATCTTCCTTGTCCAAAGTAACTACCATGAAGATTTCAACTCTGAAAGGATTCTGAACAATTACACATTCTGAGACATCGGAAATTTTCTTAAAAGCCTCAGATGCTGCTAAAACATCTTTGAATGAAAAATTTGCTAACTTGTAAAGTGGAAGGTTTTTGAAAGTTACCCGAGCATTAATTATGTTAAAATTTTTTCCAATCATTTTCTTATCATCTATACACGAAGTTTACTTCTTCCTCCTTTTGCAGTACGGAAAACGTTCATGCCAATGTAATAATTTTCATAAAGGTAATCGAGAGAACGTAGTTCTTCTTCTATCTGTTCAATTTGTCTTTTGTTAACATCAGCATTTCTTCTTAGGTGTTGTAATTTTTCCTCTAATTCTAATTTATGATTCTCTATACCTCGCTCATAATTTGATAATCCACCGAATTCTGGACTAAGCACATGTTCTGGTGCATATTTTGGAGTCTGATCTGATGGAATCAATACTTTTTTTGAAATCTCTTGTTCTTCGTCTGGTGTAAGGATTGGTCTTGGCGGGGCTAGTTCTTTTTTAGACCTGAAAAATTCTGGTTCTCCCATTTCACGTCTAAAAATTCTCTCTCGTACTCTATTATCAGTAAAAGCTCCTGTTTCAGCTGCTACTGCTTCTTTTGCTGCTTTCTTTGCTGCCTCATACTGTGTTTGTAAATCTTGTGAAGTTGATTTAACTACAGCTTTTATTTCTGTTTTAGATTCTGTTGTTGGTTTTTCCATCTTTGGTTCTGCAGTTTCTCCTAATTTTGTTTCAAATTGTGGTTTTTTTGATTCAGACTTTTTTGGTTTATTTTTAGAACCTTTTGGTCTTCCCCGTTTTTTAGCTGGTTTTTTTGCAGGATCTGTAGACAACATCAAATACATAAAATGAGTTAAATTTTAACTTTTGAATACTGAAGAATGAATTTCTTAGAAATGTCAACCTTTAACTAATATGAATTTCCTGAAAGAGAATTTTACATAAAGATATTTAACCAAAAATTGTGGAAAAAGAATTGGATGGTCACAGACGTTAAAGCAACAGTTTCTTACATGGAGTTTCTTAAAGAAGATCTTTTCATTACACGAATTGTTCCAGAAGGCGGTGTCCCAGATTATAAGGCTGGCCAATTCCTAACGCTTGGAATGCCAATACCATCTGAAAAATATAAGATTATTCGCAGAGCGTATTCAATTGCATCTCATCCTGAAAACAAAAAATATTTTGAATTTGTAATTAGATGGGTTCGCAAGCCTTTACCTGGTCGTGTTACAACCATGTTGATGTATGCAAGTGAGGGTGATGAGATACTGATGGGAATGCCAACTGGAAATGCATTAACGATTAATGATAAAATGCCAGACGGTAGCAAAGACGAAAGAAGAATTGTTTGTTTTGGTGGAGGAACGGGCTTGGCTCCTTTCATAAGTTTTGCACAACATCTTCATGATTCTGGAGACAAAAGAGAGATTATAGTTCTTCATGGTGCAAGTTATGTAGATGAGCTTAGCTACAAAAAACTTCTAACTGATTTAGAAAATGAAAGTATTGATCGTGGAAAAGATAAATGGAATTTTAAATATAGAGCTGCTATCAGTAGACCAAAAGAATTTTTTAACAGATCATGGAGTGGTCAAACTGGTAGAGTTGAATCTTTCTTACAACCTAGTAAGAATGGAAAATCTCCACTTGAAGAATTAGTTGGTGAGAAAATTACTCCTGATAATACCTTCATTTACATTTGTGGATATCAAGGTACAATTGACGGGGTACTTGATGTTGTAGAGCCAAAAGGTTTTGTTACAATGCACGATAAACGTGCAGATGGAAGCTACGACATAAAGTTCGAATCATATGGTTAATCATTTTCTTTTAAAGAAATAATATTATGCGTTATAGATTTACTTTGGGGACGTAGGTTAGCTTGGTATACTGCCAGCCTCGGGCGCTGGAGATCATGGGTTCAAGTCCCATCGTCCCCACACTAATTTTGAAAAAATCAATCATTGAAATAGTACATTTAGTTAAATAGCACAATTGACAACAGCGATTTATCTTGCACATCTTAATCCAGTAACAAATGCTCATGTAGAAATCATTAATGAGTTAAAAAATCAAGCAGATGTTATCAAAGTAATGCCAGTTATTTTTATAAAAAATGACAAAGAGTTAAACAGTCGAAGTTTTCCTTTTTCCTTTGAAATTAGAGAAAAGATGATAGAATCTGTTTTTGGCGATTCTGTTATAGTTTCAAGAAATTACACATTTTATGCTCCATTTTCAAGATATCTCCCACCTTTTCTTTCTCCCTTATCATGGAAATTAAGGAGACAGATTCTTGAAGGGATTGAAGGAGATTATTTTGCCTATACTGGTGATAAAGCTGAAGGCTATATGCTCAAAATGTATCGCCTAAATCCAAAAGTTGGAACTAGAAAACAAGTTTCTGCAACATCTGTAAAAAACAAGTTATATGATGCTGCTATGGGCAATGAATCAAGCTGGAAAGATGAGGTTCCACTTCAAGTTGCAAAGATTGTTGAAGAAAATTGGAACATAATTGAAAAATTTGCAGGTATGGATGACAATACTACTCATGTTCTAGGCATGAAATTTCCTAGGGAAGGATACTGGTCAAAATAATAATGTATTTTCAATGTTAAAGTTAACTAATTTGACAACAACCTCCATAATCAAGCAAAATTGTTTCCAACCCAGTGATTAGCAACTTTGAGTTCATTGAGAACTCACCAAAGCTGCAAGATGGAAAGTTAATAGTTGCATTTCCATCGATCTACATGTTTGATGAATTTTATAGTCATGGAAAAATTATAGGCGAAATAATTGCTTCTTCGTACAACATGAGACCATTTGTAAGAGTGTGGGGATCAGATATTTATCCGGATATGCCACTTCAATATTCTGCGCCAGATCGAATCGACTTTATCGAGGTAAATCAAAACGGAATTGCAACTCTTCCAGAGTTTGAAGAAAGATTGGATGTAAAACAAATTCCTCATCATACACAAAACTGCTACGCGGAATTTTTACGTGGGGATTGTGATTTTATTCTTCTTACTAAACCACGCGGTAATGCACCGTGTTTTTGTACGAGAGATTATTCTGAACTCTATCTAAAAATTGCAAAAGAAATTGGAGTTTCAGAGGTTTTTACAGTTGGAACAAGATTATCGGAAATTAGTCCACGAGGAAAAGCAACTGGTTATGCAACAAATGAAAAAGCAGTTCAACTCTTAGAAAAAAATAACGTAGAATTAATGAAAAATGAAATTGCACCATATTTTACAAATGTAATTTTAGGTGTTGCGGCAGAATATTATGATATGACAGGTTATAGAATAAATTCAAACCATGGTGAAGAACCGCCTTATGAAAACTCTGTTAGACAGATATTGGAAATTTTAGAAAAAGTTTCTGGAATAGAATATGATAATGAAGTTTTTGATAATGTTATTAATGATTGGCGTGCATCATTAAAACTTGCAGGATCAGGGACTCAACAAAATGATCTTTTTGGAACATAATTTACTAGTAAATTTTAAAAATTTTGACAAAAAGTTCTGAAAGGGTTGGTTATGAGAGATAGGCATCATGTCCCTTTCAGATATGAATTCTAGTAAAATACTATTGCTTAGTTTTAGACATAATTATTGAGAAGTGTCATATTATTACAAACAGGAATAATAATACTATTCATCAAAACCTGAATAAGCTGTGTATTTCATTCTGAACTTACAACTCGCTATATTATATATTGCGTTAGTAATAGTGTGTCAAAGCAAGTCATTCTTTGCTGGAATTGTAATTCTCCTGTGACTCAATACTTTAGTAGTGTATACAATGGTCAAAGAGGAAAATGTTCTAATTGTGACATTGATTTTCCTCTAGAATGATTCTGGAAGCCAACACGAATCAAATACCTTATTGAACCGTTTTCCGATGGATGTTCAATATGTATTCCGTCCAAACTCATGAGAGACGGTTTGGTGTTAGCTCCCATTTGTAATAGATGTAAATGCATTATTAAAGATGCTCTGATTTTTGTGTAATTTTGAAAAAACTGATCCCGCAGTAAAAAAAACCAGACAATGGTAGTCAAAGATTCATCCATTGATTTGATGATGAAATCGTAATGCCATATGAAGAAGATAAAATTCAAGGATTAGAACAGGAAGAAGAACCAAAGAAAAAGAAAGTAGTGAAATAATCATTTTGCAGTTTTTTCTTTCTTATTCATGAATTTTTCTAATAAATTTTGATTCAAAAAAGTATAAACTTGAATAGATCTATAACTATAGTATCGATATTATCGATTGGTGGGCGATTTGTGGATGGTAAAGACCATTCACAAATTGAAACTCATCTGTGTTCATCAGATTGTCTTGTAATATGCCAACTAGTAATGAAGGTTAAATATGATAATGACATATTGTTTTTTGTTCGAGCAAGCGAGAACAAGGGCTAGTCCATTTAAGGACCTGGCTTTTTTCAGGTCCCGATATTTTGATTTAATTATTGGAATGCAAGTTTTTCATAAAACTGAAGGAGGAATAACATATATGGTCTTTTCATCGTAAATGGTAATTCTGTAAGATGACAAACAATAGATTGTAATTATATTGTTTTAAAAAATATAATTTATTTTTGTAAAAAAAATAAGAGTGGTTTTTATTTATGAAATTGCTTTTTGTATCACGGAGGCTAACCCAAGTGCTCCAAATGATAGGTTTCGTTGCTGGTGAGGGGTATGTACGACAGTTCTGTACCTAAAAACAGTCAACTCCTCTTGGTTAGCTTCCGTGAATTATTGATATTTTGAACTAATTAAGAAATTCTCAATTGTCAGGACAACCATCTTCGTCTCTGTCTCCATCAAAGTCTTCTGATCCATATGGACATGCATCTAATGCATTGTCTATACCATCAAGATCATAATCATGTAGATATCTTGACTGTTCGGGAACAACGTCAGGACAGCCATCCCAATCAATATACTTGTTCCATGTTTCTGGTTCAGCAGGACAACCATCTACTTCATCAAAGTATCCATCATTATCTTTGTCACGATTTACTTGATCAGCTTTAGTTGGATCCTCACTATATTGTGGAATACTGTCAGGACAACCATCTTCATCAAGATATCCATTGAAAGTTTCTGGTTTAAACACACATTTATCAATTAAGTCATGATAGCCATCACCATCAGCATCACCAATTCCAGATGGTGCAATACTGTCTGGGCAACCATCAGTATCTTCAAACATGTTGTATGTTTCTGGACTCAGTGGGCATGTATCAAGATAGTCCGGTATTCCATCTCTGTCAGAATCTCTTTGTGAAACTTTGTCAGGACAGCCATCTTCATCAAGATATCCATTGAAAGTTTCTGGTATTGTTGGACAAGTATCAAAACGATCAGGTATTCCGTCACCATCAGAATCTGGTATACCACTTGCACCAGCAACATAATCTGGACAGCCATCAGTGTCTTCAAACATGTTGTATGTTTCACGAATCAAAGGACATGCGTCAAGGTTATCAGGTATTCCGTCTCTGTCAGTATCTCCTGAAAAACTTTTATCAATTGTCAAAGAGTCAGGACAACCATCCGAATCTTGGAATCTGTTGTATGTTTCAGGTATTTGTGGACAGTCATCATTAATGTCTAGTATTCCATCAAAATCAGTGTCAAGATTTTTGGATGCTAGGTATTCTGGAATACTGTCAGGGCAACCATCTTCATCCTGAAATCCGTTGAATGTTTCTGGTTTTAGTACACACTTGTCAATTAAATCATGATAGCCATCACCATCAGCATCACCAATTCCAGCTGGTGCAATGCTGTCTGGACATCCATCAGTATCTTCAAACATGTTGTAAGTTTCTGGACTCAGCGGACATGTATCAAGATAGTCCGGTATTCCATCTCTGTCAGAATCTCTTTGTGAAACTTTATCAGGGCAACCATCTTCATCCTGAAATCCGTTGAATGTTTCTGGTATTGTAGGACAAGTATCAAAACGATCAGGTATTCCATCACCATCAGAATCTTGTTCTCCACTAAAATCAGCAGGTGATGAGTCAGGGCAACCATCTCTGTCTTGGTAACGATTATAGTTTTCTTTTTGATCAGGACAAAGATCTAGATGATCTTCTATGCCATCGAAATCCTTATCATACCAAGGTACAAAGGTTGAAGGACACCCATCAATATTATCCACATAATCTTCTTGTAGTCTTGGGCATAAATCATCAGAGTCAAGTACTCCATCTTGATCAAAATCTTCTTGGGAATAAGCCTGAAATGGCAATAATGGAATTAATGAAAATAGCATGAAAAAAACAAATAAACGATTCAATAAAAGATAGCCCTAGTCTTTAATCTATTAATCTTTCTGTTAAATTAGAGTTAGTTCTGTTTGTTTTTTCTTTTAGCAAAAATTAATGATTGAACAATTTTGGGCTGACTTTAATACTTTTTCTCATGATTAGTACTACAGTTGTAATTGCTGCAGCCAAAATTATAATGGTTATACTGCCAAATTCTGGTATTACTGAAGTTCCTATAATTTCAATCTGTTGGGAGTTAGGATTCAGTGGTATTGTTAAGGTATTAACACCCCCAGACTTTGAAATTTTAAAATTCGAAATCTGAGCCTTGTCAACAATGACAGTTTTTGGATCAGTAATCAAATTTTGTGGCAACTTTAATGTTAGTTGGTTGGCATTTTGACTAGAAATTATAAAGGTGACACTCTTACTTTCAGGAGATACATCAATACTTGAAAAGCTAAATCCTGAATTATGCTCTACTGTTAATCCACTGACTTGTGTTTTTGATAACACTGGTGCAGGACCAGCAATATTACCAGCAACCTGAACTTCAATCTGGTCTACTGTGGTCATTCCTATTTTTTGATTACTTACTTCAATGCTGTAAATTCCATTTACTGTCCATGAAGAGTCTACTCGTGCAACATTAACAAATTCACCGTTTGTGGCAAGACCGACTGTAGGTGAATAAACTAATTTTCCTGTTGGATCAAAAATTTGGATGTTTACCTCTCTTACAGGACTTGTAGAGCTCACAGCTCCTTCTATTAAGAATTTTTCAAATGGTTCTGTGAGTATTTGCTTGTTTGTAGATAGAGTTATCGAATCTGCATATACGTTAGCTATTGTTAAACTGCCCAACACAATAGAAAGAATCACAAAAATAATGAACTTCATGATATTACACAAAACCTCTCATAAAAAAAGATAACTTAATCATAATTTTTAATTGTCAGGACAACCATCTTCGTCTCTGTCTCCATCATAATCTTCGGGGGATGTAGGACATAGATCTAATTCATCTATAATTCCATCTTGGTCAAGATCATGTATTTCTCTGGATTGTTCTGGAAGTTGGTCTGGGCAACCATCATTGTCTCTGTATTTGTTCCATGTTTCTGGCGATGTAGGACATTGATCGAACTCATCTGGTATTCCATCTTTATCTGAATCTTTGTAAGTTGGTTCAACATTTTCTGCTCCGGGTATGTCAGGGCAACCATCCCAATCTAGATAATTGTTATAATTTTCAGGTTGATCTAAACATTGGTCCCATCTATCATCAATTCCATCGCCATCAGCGTCTGGGAATTGATAACTTGAAGCTTCAATACCAAATCCAGCATCAGGACAACCATCTTCATCTTGGTATAGATTATAGGTTTCACGTTCATTAGGACATGCATCTAAAACATTTGGAATTCCATCTTGGTCATTATCTTTAAGATCAGTAAATTTGTCAGGACAACCATCTCTGTCTGCATAACCGTTAAAGGTTTCTGGTTGATTTGGACACAAATCTAATTTGTCAGGTATGCCATCACCGTCAGAGTCTATTGTACCACCAACACCGCCTACATTGTCAGGGCAACCATCTTCATCTTGGAACTTGTTGTATGTTTCACGTAGTTGAGGACATGCATCTACATTATCTGGAATTCCATCTTTGTCCATGTCACCTATTGATTCATAACCTTCAAAGTCAGGACAGCCATCTTCATCCTGATAATTGTTGTAACTTTCACGTGCTAATGGACACACATCAATATCATCTGGAATACCATCATAATCAGAATCTACAGCTTGTGTTCCTGTATGCCCAGGTATGTCAGGGCAACCATCCCAATCTAGATAATTGTTATAATTTTCAGGTTGATCTAAACATTGGTCCCATCTATCAT
>Ga0299906_10000218_pt1 | contig 56633 bp, 48 predicted proteins | sample RVTome_14_FD_200259 | JGI IMG/M metagenome (GOLD analysis project Ga0299906, IMG submission 200259) | Soil microbial communities from uranium-contaminated site in the Upper Colorado River Basin, Wyoming, United States - RVT145D125 (version 2) ...
GACCGGATGCACAACGTGCGGGTCCTCGTCGACCGCGCCGGGGCCATCCGCGAGCGCTACGCCTACGACCCCTACGGCCGGCCTTTGATCCGCGAGCTGTGCGGCCGGGGCGACATGAACGATGACACCCGCATGACGACCACGCCCGACGACGCGCGATTCAGCGCCGCCAAGGCCGGGTCGATCTGGGACCCGCGGGCCGACCTGGACGACGACGGCGACGTGGACGGCGCCGACGAGACGGCGTATCACAACAAGAAGCCGACCTGGAGCAGCGTCATGTCCGCGCCGACGGTCTCGCAGGCCTTCAGCGACTTCGACAACCCCTACATGTTCCAGGGCGTGCCCCACTTCGCCCTCGACACCGCCGCCAACGCCACCTCGGAACAGCTCAACCTCGCGCTGAATCATCATCGGGCGCGATTCGTTGACGTGCAGGTCGGACGGTGGACTACGAGGGATCCGCTCGATTACAACGAATTCATTAAGAGCGAGAGCATCAGCGTACCTGGGGAATCTATCACGAGACCGCCCGTCAAGCGACTCCACCGTGTTGGTGGCACTCAGCAAACTATGGGTGTGGCAGCGTGTACCTATGAGGTTGAAGATTCTCAACCTGGTATATGGCTGGACCCAAGTGGATTATCGACCTGCGCCCAAACATGTACAAATGTTGACAACGTCTGCAATTCGGCAGGGAACCCAGGAGGGCCTATTTATCAGAGCAGTGATCCAGTCGGATATGCAAATTGTCTCGCGTCGGGAGTCGCATCTTGTGCCGGAGTGTACACCTGTGTTGGGTGCGTGGGCTCTTGTCGGCATCGTTGTTTTCCCTTGGCGACCACGCCTTGTGTAGTGGGCGCCCCCAACGCGCCTGGAGGAAATTATGTCGGATCGCCGGGTACACCAAATGCCGCTGGAACTGCGTGCGCAGGAAACGGGTTTCCAACGACTTTTTGCATTTGTCCAAGCAATTGGTGGTTCTAGAGAAACGAAGTGGCTTAAAATACTAGAACCTATCCCAAAACTGGTTGTCGAAGGTAGTTGCAACGCGCAACACGCGGGGACGAGCCACATTTTCCCAAGAAAATCGCAAATTCCGGCCACACGCTTTCCGGCCCATCGAAGGTCAGAAGGGTATTGGGATAGGTTCTAGTAAAGTGAGGCCAAAGGATGAGCAGGCGGCATCGGCGGGGCGTTCATCGGACTTTGCTTGTCGCCACTTCAATTGCTTTCGTCTTCACCTTGTTGACTTGGGTATTGGGATCAGTTGGATTCAGGTTCCGACTTGACTTTAGAGCTTACTTGTTCGTTGCACATCAAGGCAACTTTGAGTTCTATCGCGTAGATGACATTTTTGTGATGACGCGTTGGACGCCAAGATTCCGGTGCTATGCCCCGAGAGGTGACTTGCAATCTGAATTCTTGGGAGGCGGAATGCCGAAGTTGATTCCCGGATTCACTGGACGGAACGCGATTCAGGTCCCCATGTGGCTTGCTACATTAACCATACTTGGAATCGTGGCATTGATGATCTCTCGACGGCGTGCAGTAAGTAAATGGGCTTGTCCAGTGTGCGAATACGATCTCAGAGGTAATACGAGTGGAAAATGTCCTGAATGCGGTACGCCGAGTACGGAATCCCAAATACGCAAGGCGACATTGTCAAAGAGGACTTGACCAAGTAGTTGCGGGATGTGCCTACGTCAAGGACCGACCGGCTGATCACCGCCCAGCTCGACGAGGAGCAGGACTGGGTGGTCGATTCCGGCTACAACGGCACGTCGTGGTATCAGTTGGACGACGTGGGCAATCGCAACAGCCACCGTTATCGTTACAACTCCGGCGGCGGCCCCACGGCCTACGACATGACCTACGACAAGGCCAACCGCATGACGGCCATCGACTCTCAGCCGCAGAGCTACGACGCGGCCGGCAACCAGCTCACCGGCCACTCGGTCAACCGCGACCTGGCCTACGTCTATCACTACGACCACCACAACCGGCTGACCGGCGTCTTCGACAGCACCGACACGACGCGGAAGGCGGCCTTTACCTGGGATGCCCTGGGCCGTAGAATAGCCCATGTCAACGACGCCCTGGGCATCACCACGCGCTACTTCTTCGACGGCGTTACAACCCTTGACGCGACGGGCGACAGCGTCGCCGACCACGAAGTGGGCGAACGCCAGGCGTTCGCGGTCGCGTCAAGGGCAAGCGAACTCGCCGAATACGCCGACAACGGCTTCGGCAACGGCCTCCGCAGCCGGTACCCCGCCCTTGACGCGCAGCGGCGGGCTCTGCCGCCGTGCCGCAGGCGCGAATGCAGGGCATTCGCAGCGTGTCAAGGGTAAATGCACGGGGTCAGCTACGTGGACGAGCGGCTCATGACCTGTCCCGGACGCGATGCGGTGGCGGAGCCACAAGGTTTGCGTAGCAAACGCAGCGTGTCCGGGATGTACGACGACGACACCGATCGGCCGTACTACTACGTCACCGACCGGATGATATTGAGTCAAATCAACCGCTGATGCGATTCGCGTCGCTTGAAACGATGCCGCGCAATCAGTGCGCCGGCAGGTGCTCGACGAGCTGATCGATCTCCGCCTCGGTGTTGTAAAAGTGCGGGCTGACGCGGAGTCGGCCTTCGCGGGCGGCGATGACCGTGCGGTATTCCTGGCGCAGGTGAGAGACGATGCGGTTGTGGTCGTGCGTGCCGGAGACGAAGGCGACGATGCCGCTCGCCTCGCCCGATTCACGCGAGCTCACGACGCGGTAGCCCTTTTCCTGCACGCCCTCGACGAGGCGGTCCGTCAACGCCCCCACGCGCTTCCAGACGTTGTCGATGCCGATATCCAGCAGCCATTCAATCGATGCGCCGAGTCCCCAGATGCCCGCCAGGTTGTAGCTTCCGCCGTCGAACCGCCGCGCGTCGTTGCGAAAGTCGAGCTTGTATTCCCCAAAGTTCATCGGGTCTTTCACGCTCAGCCAGCCGAGACTGGTCGGCCGCAACGACCCCAACAACTCGTGGCGGCAATAAAAAATCCCCGCGCCCTCGGGACCGAGGAGCCACTTGTGCCCGTCGGCACTGAGAAAATCGATCTTCATCGCCCGCACGTCGATCGGAACGCAGCCCAGGGCCTGAATGGCGTCGACGCAGAACAGCACGCCCCGCTCCTGACAGGCGGCGCCCAGCGCGGCGAGATCGGTTCGATACCCGCTGGCAAACTGGACGGCCGAAATCGTCACCAGACGGGTCCTCTCGTCGATCAGTTGAACGATGCGGTCAAGCGGAATGCGCCCCTTATCCTCCGGCACCATGCGCAGCTGCACCCCGGCGGTTTGCAGGTTCATCCACGGATAGATGTTCGCGGGAAATTCGGCGGCGGTCGTGACAATCTTGTCGCCCTTCGACCAGTTGAGCCCGTTGGCGACGTAGCTGAGGCCCTCGCTGGTGTTCTTGACGAAGGTCACTTCCTCGGGATGACAATTAAGCAGCTTGGCCGACAACTGGCGGGCTCGTTTGGACTCCGGATAGAGGCCGCCGCGCACGTGTGCATGGGTCGCCGCTTCTTCGGCGTGTCGCCGCATCGCATCGGCGGCGCGGCCCGACACCGGCGCCACCGCGGCATGATCGAGGAAGTTGTAGTGCCGCGTGATCGGCATCTCGCGACGCAACATTTCGATTTCCATGGCGCGACAATCCCCAAATGTGATCGATTCGCCCCGGCCCGCGTCACGATGACGGCACCGCTTCGGCGAACGACGTCGCCGAACATGGCCTTTCCATGATCAACATATTATACCCGGCCCCGGCCCGCCAAGCCGAGAATTCGCGGCCGGATGTCGCAGGCGCCGCGGCGATTTGTCCGGATAACGTGCCGAAATTGACTTGAATCGACCGCCTCTTGGGATCCTATCGAAGCGAGGCCGGTCCCGGCCAACGGGACCCAATAGAAATCTATCAATCGTGGGCCCCGATGGGCCCCTCGCTATTCATCCTCGTCCCAGTCGTCGTCTTCATCGTCTGAGTCATCTTCAGTGTCCGACTCGTCATCGGATTCGTCGTCATCGGATTCATCGTCATCGGATTCGTCGTCTTCGTCCGTCGCCTCGTCGTCATCCGAAGATTCCTCGTCGTCCGACGCCTCGTCGTCTTCCCATTCGTCCTCGCCTTCATTCGCTTCGTCGTCCTCGCCGTATTCATCTTCCTCGGACGCCTCCTCGTCGTCCGGTTCCTTCGCCGCTTCCGCCGGCGGCGGCTCCACTTCCACCAGACCGCGCCCGCCGACGGGACGTGCCGTGCTGCGGCTCGACAGCCAATCATCCATCAGCAGCCAATCGATGCCGCGCATCGGCGCCGCCGCTTCCTGCCGACGATCGGCCCGATCCTGCGCCGCTTCATCCGCCACCTTCGCGGCAATCGCCGCCCGTTGCGGACTGCCGAGCACGGCCGCCAGCGCCGCGGGCTTCAATCGGGGCGCCGATCGCGGTCGCATGCAAAGCAGCCGACCCGACGCGCCGGCGAGGATCACCGACTGGTCCGCCGGGTACGCCGTCGCAAACCTCACCTGCGATGCCGACACCCGGTCGCGAACGCGACCCGTCTCGGCCACGATTCGCAGGATCCGTGGGTCGGCCTGTCCCGAAAGGACCAGAATGTCGTCGATGAACTGCCCGAGGAATTGTCCCGGCTCATCGGTGCGCCACAGCTCCCGCCCATCCGCCGCATCGAGCGCGAAAACGCCCTCCCCGGGCACCGCCTGATACACGCGGCCATTCGCCTCACCCGGCGGTTGTGCCGGAGGCGCGTCGAACCGCACGCGCCATTGGCGCCGGCCCGTGATTCGATCGAGACAGTACAAGGAGCGGTCGCTGGACGCGACAAATACGTACTTCGCGGTCACCAGCGGATCGGCGAACACAGGCCCCTCGGTATGGAACACCCAGTTGCGCGCCCGGTCGTCTTTTCGACAGCAGACGACGCGGCCGTCCTGTCCGGCGACGTAAAGCTGCCCGAAGGCGTTAACCGGAGTCGCCGAAACCGTTCCCGGCGTCATCAATTGCCAATGTTGAAAGCCCCCGAATATATCCAGTGAATAAAACCTCTGATTGGCCGCTCCGACGTAGATCCTCTTGGCGTCGGCGACCGCGGCGCAGCTGGCCGCAAACGGAAGCTTGATCTCCGCCAGCGGCAGGACGACCGACGCATCGACCCGGTCGCCGGGCCGCGCCGACATCAACGACGCCAGTCGGCGCAGTCTCCCGCGGGAGGTCCGGTCCCTCGCCGACGTGACCGTGAGCTCGGCGATCGGCTCGCCGGAGACGGCCCCGTATTCATTCAATCGCCACACCTCGAAAACGTCTTCCGGCCGCACGCCGTGGTCGTAGCCGATGCTGATCGTCGCCCAATCATGCTGCACTTCGATGACGACGCCCGACAGCTTCCGCGGATTCGACGCCGCATCGCCCGTCTGCCGGTTGAGCGCGACGACCGTTCCCCCGGTGGTGAAGAACACGTAGTCGTCGTTGTGCGCCGGTCCGCGGATCGCCTTGTCCGCGTCGGCGAGGATGCGCGTCCAGCGCAACACGCCGGTCGCCGCGTGAACCGCGAAGACCCGGTTCGACGAGGTTAGAATGTAAAGGTTGTCGTCAAGCCCCGCCGTGCGCTGAACTGATTCGCCCCGATCGAGCGGAAGCCCCAGACTCCAATAGGCCTGGGCGTCGAGCCGGTCCAGGTCGCCCCGGCTGATGAGCGGCTCATTCCAGTCCGACGCGGACTGAAACGCCGCCGCGCCGCCGGCGGCGACGAGGAGGGCGCACAGCGCGCCGGCCAACGCCACGATCCTCGTTCGACTCGTCATGGGACACCTCGCCATCGGAAGGACGTATGTCGGCGTGTATGCTGAGGGAGCGGTAAGGATGGACTCCCCCGCGTATCCCCGCATACTCAATGTAAACACCCTCGACGCGGCCGGTCAAGCCATCGCCGCCCCAGTCGACGGACTTTCGCGTCCGAATTTCACTCCCATCTCCCCGGGTTCGATCACGACGCCACGGGAGCACGAATCCGAATCGGGCTGGATGCTCCGGGGTCCTGCCGATAATCGTCGCCCGTCGTCATGCCCGGGAAACCGGCCGCCCCATCGTCGGCCCACCCACGCCCGATACCGAAGATTCCGCTTGTGGCCGGCGGTCCCCCTTGCAAATCGCCGTTTGCCGGGGGATAATTTGGTACCTTTGCCAGTCGAGGCGGCCAAGCCCGTCCACTCGGCAAAGGATCCCTCACGCCGCACGCCGGGCCGCGCATGGGCCGACGCGTGCAAGACTTTGAAGCGTCCGCGGCCAAGGCATGCCTAGGGGCGGGTGGAAAGTATCGATACCTCGTGATTCCTGCCGGCCGCGATCGCCATTGACATTGTTGGAGGAACAGCCGTGAGCGTCTTGACGAAAGTCCTCGTGACCGTGCTCGCCGTCGCTTCCGTCGCGCTGAGTATGCTGGTCGTGGCCGCGCTGGCGCAACAGCAGAATTGGAAGGCCTCGGCCGAGGATTGGCAGGTCGCCGCGACGAATGCCCAGGCGAAGGAACGGGCGGTCGCCGAGTTCGCCGCGCTGGAAAAGGCGCGCGCCCTCGATCAGCGAAAGCTCGATCAGCAGACCATCAAGAAGCTCCAGGCCGACCTCGCCGCTTCCGGCGCCGACAACGCCGAGTGCCAACGGCGCTTCGCCGAGGCCCAGAGCAAGCTCACCATCGAGCAGGGCCAAGTCACCAGCAGCCAGGAGCAGAGCCAGCTCGTCTTCGCCGCGTTGAACCGCGAGAAGGAGTTCAGCGCCAAGCTTGCCCGACGCAACAGTGAACTCGAACGCGGCAACATCGACCTCACCGACCGCGTCAAGGAACTCACCACCAACGTCGAAATGGCCCGGGCCCAGGTTCGTGCCCTTCAGCAGCAGATCGCCGCCATGGACGTGCGCGGCGGTTCGATGGGCGCCGGTCCCGCCACGCAGATTCCCGGCGGCGACGCCATCGTCGAGGCGGGCGTCCCCTCCGTCTCCGCGCCGGCCATGCCGATGGTCACCGCGCCGATCCGGGCCGAGGTCACCGAGGTCATGGGCAATCTGGCCAGCATCTCGGTGGGCAGCGCCGATGGCGTAGCTCACGGCATGGAGTTCCTGATCTATCGCCGTGGAGGCGAACACGGTCGGCCGCAGTTTCTCGGCACCCTGCGCATCACACGCGTCGAGGCCAACAAGTCCGCTGGCAACATTGAACACTCCGAGGGAGACATCCGCGCCGGCGACCTCGCTCGCGACGAGGCCAGCTTCGCGATGCGCGGCTGACCGTCGCCCTCTGCCTCCCAGGGAGAGGGTCGGGGTCAGGGTCGAACGAGTTCGCCAAACGGCCCTGTGAGATCGTCCGAGGCGACGCGAACAACGGCTGACGGCACAGTAGGTTAGAGTCCAGCGATTGGAGAGGTCATCATGGCAGGTCAACCCGGCGGATCGGGCCCGCGAACCAGTCCGACCAACGACATCTATACCGTCCTCGTCGGCATCGGCGCTTTCGCCGTCATCGCAACGCTGGCCTTTGTGATTTACCGCTGCAACGAGCTGCTCGGCAAGCCGTTCCCCAGCTTCTAGGACATTCGCCGCGGACCGGCCGCCGCCCCCTTCGCCGCCGCGGCTCTCGGCGCCATCGCTCCCGCCCTCGTCGCCCGCCGCGCGCACAATTCACAATTTGGGCGGCAAAAGTCACTTTCGCCCCAATCAAATGCTGGCCACGCCGCGTATTCTCTGTAGAATGTCGCCGCCGCCTGCGGTTCGGTCGCGCGGTCACCGCCGGCGAGTAGAACGGATTCGGCGCCGCTCTTTGCGGCGCGATCAGCTCAGAAAGGGACGTCTGTCTTGCTCTTCGATTCCGTATTGGGAATGTTCAGCGTCGACATGGGGATCGACCTGGGCACCTGCAACACACTCGTTTGCGTCCGCGGCGAAGGGATCGTTCTCAATGAGCCGTCCGTCGTTGCCGTACGCAGGGGCACCAATCAGGTCCTTCAGGGCGGCAATGCCGTCGGCCTCGTCGCCAAGGAGATGCTCGGCAAAACGCCCGGCTCCATCTCCGCCATCCGCCCCCTCAAGGACGGCGTCATCGCCGACTTCGACATCACCGAGGCGATGCTCGGGTATTTCATTCGCAAGGTCCACGGCGGCCGACGCTTTATTCGCCCGCGGGTGGTCATCGCCGTGCCGTCGGGCATCACGGCCGTCGAGAAACGCGCCGTCTATGGCTCGGCCGAGCGCGCCGGGGCCCGTCGCGTCTATCTGATCCAGGAGCCGATGGCGGCCGGGATCGGATCCGGTCTGCCCATTGCCGAGGCCCGCGCCAGCATGATCGTCGACATCGGCGGCGGCACGACCGAGGTCGCCATCATGTCGCTCGCCGATATCTCCGCCAGCACCTCGATCCGCATTGCCGGAGACGACCTCGACGAGGCCATGATCGCCCACATGAAGCGCACCTATAACATGCAGATCGGTCCGCAAACCGCCGAGCAGATCAAGATCGCGCTCGGCTCCGCCGGAAATGATGGCTCAGATGACGACCGGACGATCGTCGTTCGGGGCCGGGATATGATCAGCGGCCTGCCGCGCAAGACGATCGTCACCAGCCAGGAAGTGCGCGAGGCCATGCGCGAGCCGATCGCCGGCATACTCGACGCCGTGACGCACACGCTCGAGCGCTGCGAGCCCGAGCTTGCCGCCGATCTCGTCGATAATGGGATCCACCTCTGCGGCGGCGGCGCGCTGCTCGCCGGCCTCGACAAGATCATCGCCGACGCCACGGGCCTGGAAGTCCGCGTCGTGGACGATCCGCTCTCGTGCGTCGCCCGAGGGACGAGCGTCTATCTGGAGAACATCGCCGAGTGGCGCAAGACGATGGAAACCGACGAGGGGGATCGATAGCCACCCGGCCGAAATGAGCTTCGCGCAGTTTTTATCGACCCCGCCCAACCGCGCGCCAATGAGCCGCGACAGCAAATTGCCGAGCCGCGACCGTCAGGGAGCGGGTTCTCGGAACGCAATGCGCCGCGCAGTTTGAGAATTAGGAGCCCGCTTGCCGACGCACGCGGCTTCGAACGCCGGCGACCGGATCGTTGCGGGCGATCAGCCGGGTAGAACGGTGACGGTGACGTCGAAATCCAGCAGCGCCGGCGAATGATCGAACGTAAATAAGATCGTATCGCCGCAACCGAAGTCGTCGCCGTCGCGCAGTACGTCTGTATCCGTTTCGGGGCCCACCTGTCCGGCGACTTGCAAGTCAGCGTCGTCGATGACGATCGCCTGCAGCTCATCGCAGTCGCGGTTCAGCGTTACGGCCTCGCCAGGCGGGATCGTGAACTCCATTCGCGTGCCGAATTCGGTCAGCGCCTCGCGCGGAATCTCCTGCACGTCGTCGATGTACAGTTCAACGACGACGTCGAAATCGCCCTGATTGACGAGTCGCACCGACGTCGTCTCGGGCAGGAGGCGACCATCCAGAATTCCGCAGCACGGCGCGAACGCAAGGAGCGTGCCCAGATTCGCACATTTGAGGACTCGACTCACGGGCCACTTCCTCCCATCTCGTCCTGCGCGCCGATGGCCAAGTTTGCACTCCGTCGAGACGGATGGGGCGCCCACCCGGGGGCGCCCCGTCTTTCCGTCCACGCTCGAGCCGGCGTCAGTCGCGTTGGGGCCACGTCAAGTCGCCCTCCTTGTTGATGGCGAAACGCTTGCCGTTGAGGGTGACCGAGGCCAATTCATTCGTGAAATCGCCGGCATGTTCGAATTGCGGCTTGATGACCAGATCGCCGGCATCGTCGATGTAACCCCACTTGCCCTGCAAACGAACGGCGGCGAGTCCGTCCCTGAACCGGCGCGCTTCGTCGAAATGGGGATTGACGACGACCTGACCCAGGGGTTCGATGAACCCGTATTCCCAGCCGATTCGGACGACGGCCATGCCTTCGTAGAAGGCCCCCGCCTCGTCGAACTGCGGCATGATGACCAGGCGTCCGGACTTGTTGATGTAGCCCCATTTGCCGTTCATCTCGACCGGCGCCCGACCCGCGCCGAAGTCTCCACTCATCGAAAACATGGGGTTGATCTGCATGTTCCCGGATGTATCAATGTAGCCATACTTCCCACCGATCTTGACGCGCGCCAGGCCGTCTGAGAATCGGTCAGCGTCATCGAAGTGCGCGTCGATCACCACCTTTCCTGACTTGTCGATGTAGCCGAATTGGAGCGTACCATCATCGTCCCGGTCGACGGGAGCCAGGCCGTCACTGAAGTCACCGGCGCGGTCGAACTCGAGGCCGATGACGAGCTTTCCTTCCGTGTCGATGTACCCGAAGTTCCCCATCAGGCCTTCGGACTTCCGGACGCGGGCCAGGCCGTCACTGAATTCGAAGGCCTCATCGAACTGCGGCTTGACCGTGACGACACCCTCGGAATTCACATAGCCCCAAAGGCCGTTCTTCCTGACGGCCGCCAGGCCGCCCGAGAACGCGCTGGCCTCCTCGAAGGTCGGCTGAATGACCGCTCTTCCTTGCTTGTCGATGAAGCCCCATTTCCCATCCTTCTGGATCGGATAGAGCTGCTCATCACCGATCGCCGAAGCGATCCCCGGTCCTCCGACAAGAAACGCGATCGAGATTAAACCGGCGAGTTTCATCGTCATTCTCCTTTGCTCTCATCCTGGGTCCTGGCGTGACCGGCGCATTCACCAGTCCCGCCCTGTGCCTGACTCGGTTCAAGTCAAATGGATCCCGCCACGCGAAAGTCGGTTCCTTGCGATCGCCGCCGCGATCGCGTCGGGATCCGCGTTGTCATGCGTCACGATCACCCCCTCCCGGCCATCGGGCGCCGCCAGGAGCCGATTCGATCGATTCGTTCCCAGACTGCTCGCAGCATTCCTCGATTGGCTGATTCGACGATCTCCCGCGCCATCAGGCAAGATGCGCCCCGCGTCGTCGCTGACACGCTCCGCGCGAATCCTCTCCCGGGCGCCGTCGGACAACGCGGCGGGCGAATTCGAGCTTGGCCGGGCGGCGGGCCGCTCGCCGGCAAGTAATGTGTTTCAAATTCCTCGCGCAGTTCCGCTCTCCCAACGGACCTGACGGTCCGAGGCCGGTAAGTGGATACTTCACCGCGAGACGACCCGCCACCGCGATCGGACGTCAAGGACGCCGATCCTGAGACGACCATTCCATTTCCGGTTCCGATCACCGGGGCCATCGCTCGATCTCCAGGAACCTGGCGCTGGCCAACACAAGCGCCCCGGCCAGATAACAACAAAGCAACAATCCCGTGACGACGGCGACGTCGATGGGGATCGAAGCGCCGGGTTCGTATCCGCGTCGGGGATCGTCGCGCTCGGATTTCACGCCGTCTTGTTGTCGTCGCATCTCAGAATGAATCATGACGGTTCCTCCTGTCGTGCGCGGCCGAGTTGCGACACGGGCGACTCGCCTCGCCACGCAGGGCGCCGGCGCCGCACATGAACAATCGGTCACCGCTGTTGAAGTTACGCGTCATGCCACACGTCTGTTCGCTCAATTGATTCTTGCGCCGGGCGCGGCGATGATTCGATTAGGACTTGTTCCTATGGACTATTGCGGAATTCGTGTTCGGTCGGCGTGCGCGGTCGGACGATGGGGTGCGATTCGAGCGAGCTGCCCGTTACGGTCGGGGGGCGATGGCGCGGGGCGCGCCGGGAATGCAAGCGGAACGTCGATGATCGCCGTGCGGGGCGGACGGCGCGACGCGCCACGTTGTTCCTGAATCACTCGGCTCCAACACGACGACGGGCACGTTGGCCGTTCGACGGTCGCCTCCCAATCGACGTAACACGTGAGCCGTTTCGAAAGCGTCGTTTCCGCGCTCGACGACGATCAGGTCGGGCGGATCGTCGTGTGCCAGAATCAGGGCGTGCAATCCATCGTCCGTTGCCACGACGTCGAATCCCCCTTCCGTCAGGCGCTGACGCGCGATCCCGCGCAAGGCCGCATCCCGGGCCGCCACCAGCACCCGTGGGGCGGAGGGCCCCGAGTTTGACCGGTTCGAACGCGACCGTGAACCATCGAAGCTCGATGCGACAGCCGGTAACCGAACCACGCCTGCTTCATCCGTCAGCCGTTGATTGACGTGTTGCGCCGTCGGCACACCCCCGCCCAGAAAAATGAGAGCACCGGTCCGCGCGGCTGAGCGTCCCGGTGCTCTTTGGAGGGGGACACGGTCGTCATGCGGGTCATTCCCACGACGCGGAGCTGCCGATTTGCGCCAGTCAGGTATGCGTTGCATGTCAGCCGCTCCCGCCTGTTTCGAATCCCCCGATAGAGCATACGCCGCAGGCGTGTACCCGCCATTGGAAATAGTGGACTAGGTCCAAGGACAAATACTCAGCGCGAGCCATCGCCCGGCGACGCGATTTCAGAAGGAGGAGAGCGAGCAAGCTGGATATCGTTCTCGCGGCAACGCGTCATTGCTGTGGCACTTCCATCTCCCCCATCGGGCTTCTTTCCCCTCCCGGGGCAAGCAGCGCTGTCGGCTGCGGTAATGAACGAATGACCAACCGTCGAGCCCCGGCTGGATTTCACAGTTGCCGCAGTCATGCGGCGGTTTTTCGGCCCCCCGACCATATCACCGAGCCACGACCGTCAGGGAGCGGGCTCCGGGTTGGTCGAATAACGCCGATTCGTATCGTACTTTTCTGATCCCTTACCCGACTGTCAGGAGTATGCTTGATTTCGAACAATAAATTGCCTTGCTTCGATGGCGGCGATGGCGGCGATGGCGCCGGTCAACATTGTCGAACCGTCGCGCACCGAATGCCCCCCGGGTAGAAGCGTCGAGCCCGACCACCCGCAATTGCGGGCCGAGCCGTGCGCGGCGCGAGGCAGGCGCCGCCACGTCCGAGTCACGCCCCGACACCGGGCACCATTCGGCCAGCATGAGGTTGACAACGATTTCGATCTTGTCCGGCGCGGGGTATTCACCGCGCGCGATCAGCGCGCGAATCCGATCAATCCGAGCGCGGCGAAGGGCCTGTGGGTCCGGTGACCGGCGCTCCGCGCCGTTGAGGAAGCTGCGGCGTGGGTTTTTGACACGAATCGGCGCGTCCATGCTTGACTCGCTCACCCCATACACTCGAATGATACAGGCAGAAAACAGCCGAGATTATCGGATCACGTTCCCAGCGCCGTAGGGATTTATCCCTAAGCGCCCGCGGTAGCGATTGGATGTCACGGTGCGCCCGTGGCGCCGCCCGACGTCGGCGAAGCGCCTTGCCGCAGGGACACGACCAGCTCGACAAGCTCCGCGAGCGACTCGACTTGCATTTTCTCCATGACGTGGGCTCGATGGACGTCGACCGTCTTCTTGCTGATGCCCAAGTCGGCGGCGACCTGCTTGCTGGCCTTGCCCTCGACGATCAGCGCCATGACCTGACGCTCTCGATCGGTCAGCGAATCGACGCGCAATTGGATGTTCGAGCGCTGGGCACTGCTGGCGCGCCGCCGCCCATCCAACTGAAGGGCCTTGCGAATGTGCTCTAGCAAGAGTTGTTTGCTGAATGGCTTCTCGAGAAACTCCAGGGCCCCGTCCTTCATCGCCCTGACGGCGATCGGTACGTCGCCGTGGCCGGTGATGATGATGATCGGGATATCGACGCCGGCCTCCTTCAGGTGCCGCTGCATCTCCAGGCCGCTCATGCCCGGCATCCGAACGTCCAGCACGAGACAACCCGGCTGCCCGCCGTTGTAGCGGTCGAGGAATTCTCTTGCGCCGGGGTACGTTTCGACTGACATGCCGACGGAGCGGATCAGCATGTGCAGCGATTCGCGAACCGCCTGGTCATCATCGACGACGAAAACCGTGCCGTCTGCCACGGAGCACCATCCATGCAGTAGGAAGCATAAAATGAAACGTCGTTCCGCCCTGTCGATTCGGGGTCACCCAGATCCGTCCATCATGGACTTCCAGGATGGAACGGCTGATCGACAATCCCATGCCCATGCCGTCGGGCTTGGTCGTGTAGAACGGTTCGAAGAGCCGTTGCTTGGTCTGGTCTGAAATGCCGGGGCCGCTGTCGCTGACGGCGACTTCGACGGCGCCTTTTCGCCGCGTCGTTTCGATCGTCAGCGCCCGCGTCGCCGAGGTGCTCTCGCGCATCGCCTCGCCGGCGTTCCGAACGAGATTCACGAGGACCTGTTCAATCTGAATGGAGTCGGCGAACACCCTCGGTGGTTGCCTGGCGAGTTTCATGCGAATTCGCACGTCGTTATGCCGCGCTTCGACGCTGGTAAACGCCACGACTTCGCGCACCAGCTTGTTGATGTCCACCGGCTGGCGCTCCGGCTCACGCCGCTTCACGAAATCCCGCAGCCGCCGAATCACTTCACCCGCCCGCGCCGCCTGCCTCGAGACTTCGGCGAGCGCCTCGGGAAGCTGCTCGCGGTTCTGTCCATTCCGGTTGATGATCTCCGCGCAGGCCTCCGTGTAGTTGACGATGGCGCACAGCGGCTGATTGAGCTCATGGGCAAGGCCGGATGCCATCTCCCCCATCGTGGCCAGGCGGCCGATGTGCGCCAGTTGGGCAAGCTGCTCTCGGGCTCGCTCCTCGGCCCGGGCCCGCTCGACCACGATTCCGCACAGTCGCGCCGCCATCGATGAGACCGAAAGCATATCCTCGTCCGGCGGCACGCCGTCCGTGCTATAGACGCCGAGGGTTCCGACCATCGTGCCGCCGGGCGCCGCAATGGGCTCCAGCCAGTACGATCGAATCCCAACCACGACCAGGCACTCGTCCGTATCGGCGGCGCAGCGAATGTCGGGAACGATCGTGCGCTCCATGCAGATCGGCGGATAGATTCCTTCGTGGGCGGCGATTCCGAATATATTCAACCCCAGCTTGACGGCTCCCGTCGGAACCGGCGAAGTCGGCTCCGCGCCTTCGTTGTCGCCCAGATGAATGGCGCACCGCGTGTTGGGGATGAGCGACTCGATCGCTTCGCAAAGGGCCTCCAGGAGTTGTTGCAGTCCGGCGCCGGTGGCAATCAATTCCAGCACCCGGTTCTCCGTCGCGAGCATCGACTCGAATCGGCGGCGCTCGGTGATCTGGTGCTGTAATTGCTCGTTGGCCGCGCTGAGTTCATGCGTGCGCTGGGCGACGCGCTCGAGCAGGAGTTCTTCACCCAGCCGACGATCGGTCACATCCACGCACGAACCGATGTACCCGGCAAACGTCGCGTCCTCCAGGTGGATGGGTACCCCCACGTCATGCACCCAGCGAAACTCGCCGTCAGCCCGCCGCAGCCGATACTCCATCTGAAACGGCGTCCGCGAGTCAAAGGCGTCGTTGTACGTCGCCAGGCACCGCTCGAGGTCCTCGGGGTGAACGCCCTGCGACCATCCGTCCCCATACTCCTGTTCCATGGTCCGGCCGGTAAACTCAATCCAGCGCTGATTGAACCAGACACAGGCCTTATTCACGCCGCTCATCCAGATCAGATTCGGAGCGCTGTCGGCCATCAGCCGGAATCGCGTCTCGCTGGACTTCATCGCGCTTTCCGCCCGCTTTCGATCCGTGATGTCGATGAGCATGTTCACGGCGCCGATGACGATTCCCGCCGAATCGACGATCGGCTCCGGGTGAGCCAGAACGTTGCGCCGCGTCCCGTCCGGCCGCTCGATGACGAGCTCGACGCCCCGAATGGGCATGCCGGTCCGAAGCGATTCGGCCATGGGGCACCGGTCATGCGCCAGCCGCTGACCATCGAGCTGGTAGATGCGGTACGAGCCGCACCAGGTGTCCCGACCGACCTTCGGTTGACGTCCCCACAGCGTGACCGCCGCCTCGTTGAACAGCGTGATGCGGCCCTCCCCATCGCATGCATATACCGCCGCAGGCAGGCACTGAACCAGATGTCGATAACGCTCCTCGCTTTCGCTGAGGGCCTGTTCGGCCCGGCGACTGGTGGAAATGTCCCTGACGATTCCCGTGAAGATGGTCCGGTCGTCCAGTCGCGTTTCGCTGACCGCCAGTTCCATGGGAAAGACCGAGCCGTCCTTGCGACGCCCGCGCACCTCGCGGCCCAATCCGATGATCTTGGGCTCGCCGGTTTGCCGGTATTCCGCGATGTACGAGTCGTGCTCGATCCCATGGGATTCGGACATCAGCACCCGCACGTTGCGACCGATGAGCTCGTACGGGGCATACCCGAAGATTCGAACAACGGCCGGATTGACGGTCTCGATCACGCCGGTCGCGTCGATGGTGATAATTCCGTCGACCGCGGTCTCGATGACCGCGCGCAACCGCGCCAGGGCCTCGCGCTCGGCCTCGTTTCCCTGCGTGCGCATCGTGACGACCCGCGTGATCGTGGGCATCTCGCGCGCGCCGTCATCCATCTCGACCACCGGTGTCGATGTGCCTTCATACATGACCCCGCCCTCCGGCGCTGGCATTCAACAGCCGACTATATTCAACGGCCGACCATAAGGCGATACGGCTTGATTCGACACCCTGTTGACGCTGCGTCACCGGGCACGGGGGTTCTCAACCGTCGGTGACGGCGTCACCGTGTCCGGCGGACCTCCGGCGGCATGATCGTACCGGGCCTCGCCTCATCGCGCTGTCAACCGTACTTCCGATCGCCCGGAACGAGTCGCGACGATGGCCTGCACGGCCCAGACGGAAAATGCCCTTCCACCCGACCATGCCGCAAGGACGCCGTGAACCGAAACTGGGGTTCGACGGCGTTGGCACTCGCTTTGGATGAGCGGTTCAACGCTCTGGCGCCCTGTTGCCGCGCAACAACTTGGGCCAAAAAAACGCTCCCGCGAAGCCCAGCGACCTCAGACGGCACGCCCGTCATGCGGTCGGTTCGGGCCCAATTCGCGCAGGCGGACTATGACCGCCTCAGGTCGTCGTCACTGTTTATCAGACATTATTCCCGTCGAGGGGTCGTTTTCCAGCTTCGCGCGGACAGTTCGGCGGGTCCCGATTTCGATCATCGCCGTGAAAATGGGCGGCTCGCGTCGCCTGGGGGCACCTTTTTTCGGCACCGGGATCAGTACCTACGTTTTACGCAAACCGGCAAATGGACCCGACGAGCGCCAGATACGACGGTCGGATGGCGTCAGATCAAATTCCGATTCGAGTCGCCGACAACTTTGTTCCAGTTTGCAACGCCATGTCGTCAGTTCCCGACTGCGAGGGCGGCGGGGCCCGCGGTCCGGTCGGCGCGTCTCACGCATGGCGACGTGAGCCCGGTTTCGGGTCCGCGCCCCGGCAACGGCTCCGGTAATGTCGACGCCGCGTGTCCAGATTGTCTTCGCGATTGCTTATTTCACCGATCCTGCCGACCGAAACACGATACGGGTTGGGGCCTGATACCGAAGCGCCAAGCGCGGGCCGGATCATGAGGGGACTCCACCGAGTCTCGAACAGCGAAGCGTGCGTGTGCCGACGAATCCCGGTGCACCCATGCGCGCGACGCGCGGGACCCTTGCTCGGACGGATTCACGACGCGGCGCCGCCGGACCGCGGGAAATCGCGATGACCGTTTCTGCGACTGACAGATTGTTGCCCCTTTCCAATGGAAAGATGGGCGCCAGGATTCACGGCATTTCAAGCATCGCCGCGCTGAGCGTGTTCACAGTCGGATCATTCGTCCTCGTGGGCTGGGCGAATGACGTCGAGTGGCTCAAACGCGTCGTGCCCGGCCTGATCTCCATGAACCCCGCCACGGCCCTGACCTTCATCCTGGCCGGCGCGTCTCTCTGGCTCGCGGCCCCAGCGCATGCGACGCCGCGGGCACGGTCGATGGGTCGATGGCTGGCCCTGCTGGTGGCGACGATCGGGCTGATCCGCCTTTGCGGCTATTTTGGAATCTTCGACGCCGGAATCGATCGGCTGCTCTTTGCCCGAAAGGTGGATCATGACGCGGTCGGTCCGAATCGGATGGCCCCGAACACCGCGCTTTGCTTCGTTCTCACCGGACTGACGCTCACCCTTCTCGACGTGGAAACGCGTCGCGGCCGACGGCCGGCGGAATTCTCCGCGCTGGCGCTCGGATTGCTGGCCCTGCTCGCGCTGCTGGGATACGAATACGGGGCGTCGTCGCTATACGGCCTCGGCGCCTACGTCCCCATGGCGGCGCACACCGCCTGGTCGTTCGGGACGATCGCGGTGGGCGCCTTGCTGGCGCGACCCCATGTGGGGTTCATGAAGTTGATTACGAATCGGGACCCGGGCGGCGTATTGGCCCGCCGACTGCTGCCGGGGGTTCTGTTCATACCGCCGATCCTGGGCTGGCTTCGCCTGGCCGGCGAGAGGGCCGGGCTCTACGACCATCACTTCGGCGTCGCGCTCAACGTCGTGGCCATGATGATCGTTTTCGCGGGACTCGTCGTGTTCACGTCGGAGTCGCTGCATCGCATGGACCGTCAGCGCGCCGAGACCGAGACGGCGATGCGCGATCAGAGCAGTCTGATGAATTCGATCCTCGAGAGCGTTGCCGAGGGCGTGATCTTCGCGAACGAAAAGGCCCGCTTCGTCCTGTGGAATTCGGCGGCCAAGCGAATCCTCGGGAGGGGGCCGATCGACGCCCCGCCGGAAAAATGGTCCGAGCACTACGGCGTGTTTCTGGCCGACGGCGTCACGCCCATCCCGCCCGACGAACATCCCATCATTCGAGCGATTGCCGGTGAGCAAGTCGACGACGTCGAAATCCTGATGCGGCCCAACGAATTGTCGGACGACCGCTGGTTGCAGGTCACGGCCCGACCCCTGCGGCATGACTGCGGCAATTCTCGCGGCGGCGTGGTCGTGTTCCGCGACGTCACGGAGCGCAAACGATACGAGGAGCAACTGAAACGGGCCAAGAAACGATCCGATCAGACGAACGAGTACCTGCTTTCTCTTGACAAAGTGTACCAGTCCCTGCTTCGATGTGAAACGCTGACGGACATCGGCCGGGTCATTACGCAATCGATGGTGGACCATTTCGGCGCGTACTTCGCTCGACTCTGGCTCATTCGCCCGGGAGACATCTGCAAGGAATGCGCCCTGGCCAGCGCCTGTCCCGATCGGCGGCAATGCCTGCACCTCGTCGCCAGCGCCGGACACTACACGCACATCGACGGCGATCACCGCCGCGTGCCGCTCGGCGCCTTCAAGATCGGACGGATTGCCGAGGGCGCCGGCAAGACGGTCTCCAATGACGTTCAGAATGACGAGCGGGTTCACAATCGGGCCTGGGCGGCCGAGCATGGCCTGCGTTCATTCGCCGGATTTCCGCTGCGACACAACGATGAGGACATCGGCGTCGTGGCCATGTTCAGTCAGAAGAAGTTGTCCGAGAGTCTCATCGACGTGCTGGACCTGCTGTCCCACGCCCTCGTTTCGACCATCGACCAAGTCCGCCAGCGCGAGTTGATTGAAAAGGCGAACCGGGCCAAGAGCGATTTTCTAGCCGTCATGAGCCATGAACTGCGCACGCCGCTCAATGGCGTCATCGGGATGACCGAACTGCTGCTCGGGTCCGATCTCGAGCCGCAGCAGCGTCGACATGCCCTGCTGATCAAATCGAGCGGCGACGCGCTGCTGGCCCTGATCAACGATATTCTCGATTTTTCGAAGATCGAGGCCGGAAAACTCGAATTGGAACACACGGAATTCGACCTTCAGTCCGCGATCGAAAACGTCGCCGGGATACTCGGATCCTCGGCCCACGAAAAGGGCCTCGAGCTCTCCTGCCGAATACACCCCGGCATTCCGTCCCAGGTTCGAGGCGACCCGGGACGACTTCAGCAGGTCCTCATGAACCTCGTCCACAATGCCATCAAGTTCACCGAGCGGGGCGAAGTCGTCATTCGTGCCACCATGGAGTACGAGACGAATACCCACGCCGTCATCCGACTGACCGTGACCGATACGGGCATCGGCATGCCCGCAGATCAGCGGAGTCATCTCTTCCAGCCCTTCACTCAGGTCGACGCGTCCACGACGCGGAAGTATGGCGGGACGGGCCTGGGGCTGGCCATCTCCAGGCGCCTGGTGACGTTGATGGAAGGAGACATCGGCGTGGAGAGCAGCGCCGGCGCCGGCGCGACGTTCTGGTTCACGGCCCGCCTGCAAAAGCTGGCCGAAGTCCGCGCCACGTTCAAATTGCTGCCGGTGGACGTCCGCGCGGCGCGATTCCTGGTCGTTGACGACAACGCGACGAATCGTGAGATTCTCCGAGAACAGTTGACGGCGCACGACCTGCGGGTCGACGTGGCCGTCGACGGGCCGTCGGCGCTGGCGAAGCTGCGCGAGGCGGCGGTCGACGGCGACGCCTTCGGCCTGGCGCTGATCGACATGCATATGCCCGGGATGACCGGCGAAGCACTTGCCCTCGCCGTCAAGGCCGACCCCGCGCTGCAAAACACGATTCTCATGCTGCTCTCGTCCAGCAATGACATGAACGACGCGCCGCGGCTGACCCGGGCCGGCTTCGCCGCCCTTCTCGTCAAGCCCGTGCGGCAATCACACCTCCTGACGGCCATCGCGGAGGCGTACGCCTGCGCCGTCCGTCCGGGTTTCGAGGGCGCAGAGGACGAGGCCCGGTTGATCCAGCCGGCGACCGAGGAAGTCGCGTCGACAACACGCGCCGTAGCACGAATTCTCCTCGCCGAGGATCACGCGATCAGCCAGGAAGTGGTCGCGACATTGCTGCATCGCGCGGGCTACCAGTGCGCGATCGTGCACAATGGAAAGCTGGCCGTCGAAGCCGCCGATACCGGAAATTACGACCTGATCCTGATGGATTGCCAGATGCCTGAAATGGACGGATTCCAGGCGACGCGGCTGATTCGGGCGAAGGAAAACGAGACCCCCGCCGATGCGAATCCCCACCGGCGCATACCCATCGTGGCGCTGACCGCCAACGCCATCAAGGGCGACAGGGAGCGTTGTCTGGAGGCCGGCATGGACGACTACGTGACCAAGCCCGTTAATCCCAGGCGGCTGATCGAGATCATCGATTCCCATCTCGGCAACAGGGTCACGCCGACAGGCGAGGCCGAAGCCGGGATGGTGGATCAGGACGCGCCCGATCTAGAAGCCCCGGCGAAACCCTTCGACGTCGATGGACTGGTCAAGCGCTGGGGCGGTGAGCGGGGGTTCCTGGTTGCGTTGATACGAAAATTCTGCAAGAGCGCGCCGGGCGATGTCGAGTCACTGGCCGGTCACGTGGCGTCCGGCGACGCCGAGCAAGTCGCGCAGCGGGCCCATGCCATCAAGGGAGCCGCGTCATACGTCGCCGCCGAGGGACTTCGGGCGACCGCGGCGGAACTCGAAGGCATGGGCCGAAGCGTGGACCTCTCGAAGGCCGGACCGGTCGTTGAGAAGTTGCGCGCCGAACTTGCGCGTTGCCTCGAATTCGTCGAGGAGATCGAAGTTGAGGATCGCGTGGCACAGGTCGAGAAGGCGCCGGGCTGATGGGAGTGCGGGGATGCGAATATTGATTGTGGACGACGAGCAGCTTTCCCTGGATGTGCTCGATCACGCCTTGGCGCAATCCGGGCACCAGACGGTCTCGGCGCGCAACGGACGCCAGGCGGTCGAGATACTTCAAGGAGACGCCTGCCGGATGGTCATTTCCGACTGGAACATGCCCGGAATGGACGGCCTGGAACTATGCAGGCGGATTCGATCAGGCGATTTCGGGGGGTACATCTATACGATCCTCCTGACGTCGCGCGACAGCAAGCAGGATATCGTGGCCGGCCTCGACGCCGGAGCCGACGATTTTCTCACCAAGCCGTTCCATCCGGAGGAGCTTCGCGTCCGCGTCCGGGCGGGGGAGCGGATACTGGCCCTGGAGACCCGCGAAGTGGCCATTTTTGCCATGGCGAAACTGGCCGAATCGCGCGACCCCGAAACCGGCGAGCACCTCGAACGCATGCGCGGCTACAGCCGTATCCTTGCCCATCACCTGTTGAAAAACGGCGATTATGGCGAGGAAGTGGATGAAGACTTTGTGCGCCTCATTTATCTGACCAGCCCGCTGCATGACATCGGAAAAGTCGGCATACCCGACAGCGTCCTGCTCAAGCCCGACCGACTCAGTGACCGCGAATTTGAGATCATGAAATCGCATACCACGATCGGCGCCGAAACACTGGAGGCCGCCCACCGCCAGTACCCGGCCGTCCGCTATCTGCAGCTCGCGCAGAGCATCGCCCTGACGCACCATGAGCGATTCGACGGCACCGGCTACCCCAACGGTCTCTTCGGTGACCGGATCCCGCTGAGCGGCAGGGTCGTCGCGCTGGCGGACGTTTATGACGCCCTGACCTCCAAGCGCGTCTATAAGCCGGCATTCTCCCACGACGTGGCCCGAAGCATGATCATCGAGGAGTCCGGCAGTCATTTCGACCCCGTCCTCGTCGATGCGTTCATCCAGTGCGAAGACGATTTCAAACAGATCGGGCAACGATTCGCCGAATACGACTGGGTGTATTCATGACCGCCGCGATCGTATCCGCTGCCCGGACGACGGTCCTTGTCGTTGACGACATGCAGATCTGTCGCGAGCCGATCGCCGAAATCCTGCGGGCACGCGGGCTCGAGGCGCTGTGCGCATCAAACGGAGAAGAGGCCCTGCGCCTGTTGGCTGCCCGGCCGATCGACCTCGTCCTGCTCGATGTCAAGATGCCCGGCATGGACGGACTCAGCGTCCTGAGGGCGATCCGCTCTCGAAACAAGCAGGCCGATCTACCGGTCCTGCTGCTGACCGACCTGGCCGATCGGGACACGGTTCGGGCGGCCGCGGCGATCGGCGTTCAGGGCTATCTGCTCAAATCCGAGTTCACGGCGGACGACCTCACCTCCCGAGTGCGACATCTCGTGGCGGCGCGAACGCGATCCGACCGCGTCAGCTCGGTGCATTCACCGCAGCCGACAGATGCCAGTGCCGCATCGCACCAACGACCCGTATCCGACAGGTCGGCGCCGTCCAAGGAAACGCGTCGCGAGCCGCCGCCGGCCGAATCGACCGGGCCGCTCTCGAAGGACAAGGTATTGGCCCGGATCCGCCAGACGCTGGAATTGCGACCCGTGCCCCCCGTGCTGCACCATGTCGCGTCGATGACGGCCGATGCTCACGTGAGCATGCATGATATCGTCGACGTCATCCGACAGGACCAGGCGTTGGCGCTGCGGGTGTTGAAGATCGCTAATTCCAGCTTCTACACGACCGGTTCGCGCGCCCACAATCTCCTGGAAGCCGCGGGGCGACTCGGGATGAACGGGATTCGCAACGCCGTGGTCACGGTCGTCTCCCTCGATCAGTTCACCGGTGTGGCGCGCAGCGGCCTGATCCCCCAGCGATTCTGGGAACATTCTCTTGCCACCGCCGCCATGGCAAAGTCTCTCGCCGCAATCACGTCTCGTGACGACGGGGAGGAAATATTCCTGGCGGCGCTGCTTCACGACGTTGGCCGGCTCGTCCTCGCCGCCGCTTTCCCGGCGGAATACAGGCAGATGCTCGAAACCAGCCGGTCCAACGGAGAATCACTGGATGCGGCGGAACGCCATGCCTTCAAGATCTGCCATTCCGAAATCACCCGCATCGTCCTGCAACGCTGGAACCTCGCCGCGCCGATCATCGTGTCGGCGGCGCTCCATGAACACGACGCGCGGGAATTGCAATCCCTGAAGAACAACGCTCATCCGGCGACGATCGTCGCCCTCTCCGACCGGCTGGCTCATGCGATGGTGCTCGGGGACAGCGGCGACGCGAGACTCTTTCCCCTGGAACCATTGACCGAAGCACTCGGTCTATCGCCCGGAGCGATCGGAAAGATCGGGCGCGAAGCGGCACACGCCATCACCGACATGGAGCTCTTCTATGCCTGCCAGGGCGATGGAGAATTCCTGCCATCCTTCGCCGCCGAGCTCGCTTCCGTCTCCGAGCTCCCCCCGCGCGTCACCGTTCTCGCCAAGAACGCTCCCCACGATGCGCTGTCGCTCTTCTTCGGGCAGCTCGGATGGCTGAACGACGACGATGCCAATGTCGCGGCGATTCATTACGGTGACGAAGCGGAGCTTCACGATCTATGGTCCCGCCTTCAACGCATGGTGCGCGCCGGCGCGCCGCATTCAGTCCTGTTCGTGGCGGCTGCCGACGCTGACGTCAACTCGCCGTCGCAGGGGTTGGATTCGGTCAGGCATCGAGCTCTTCAAATGCCCGTTTATTACCGAGAGCTGGTTGGCGCGGTCAGGGAACTTGCCCAGGCCTCGCCGACGCCGGACGCCGCTCTGGGATAACCAAGCGGCGCCACGAGCGACGACTCACTCGCGAGGCATGTCGTCCGTTGGCGCCCGCCGCTTGGCCTCGTCGTCAGCCGGCGACGAAGAGAATTGAAGCTGAATGCCGACCTTGTATCCGCCGACTGTCTGCGTGCAGTGGCACGTCGCGCCGCGAAGAAGGTATTCACGGTTGTTCCATTTCAACACGATGGTCACGGCGATCCACAACGGCATTTCGTGGCGGGCCAGGACCATCAAGCCCTCCAACGATACCTGCCGCAAGGTCCATATCTGTTTGAACGACACGCCGTCATACTCCCCCCGGATCGTGACGTACCCGTCAAACGGATATCTTCGATGCTTCCGCCGTTTCAGGGGCTCATGCCTGGCGTCCACCGCTCTCGATAGAAAATCCGTCCATTCTTCCAGGGTGGTGTATTGTGCCTGTGTCGTTGAAGCCATCACCGGCATCCCTCGCGATAGACACCTTACCACGATATCGGCGATTTCGGCGGTGACGATGATATCCCCGGCCCCCTTTCCGCCGCGGACTGCACCCGATAATTCCGGACTCGATTGGCCGACGGAGGAGTCCACTTCGCCCGGCAGGCCCGAATGTTTCACGATCTACGGCAGTCTCATTTTTTCTGTAGCGTCCGCCCTCCGTGGCGGACGGGAAATCGGCTGTCTGCTTGCCTATCACTCGTCGGCCCCGACGGAGCGGGGCCGACCGGGCGGGCGATGGGAACGTCGTCCCGGCCATGGGGATAACCGTTGGTCATCGCCGACGATTCTACGGCAGTTTAATTTTTTCTGTAGCGTCCGCCCTCCGTGGCGGACGGGAAAGCGGCTGTCTGCTTGCCTATCACTCGTCGGCCCCGACGGAGCGGGGCCGACCGGGCGGGCGATGGGAACGTCGTCCCGGCCATGGGGATAACCGTTGGTCATCGCCGACGATTCTACGGCAGTTTAATTTTTTCTGTAGAACCTATCCCAAAACTGGTTGTCGAAGGTAGTTGCAACGCGCAACACGCGGGGACGAGCCACATTTTCCCAAGAAAATCGCAAATTCCGGCCACACGCTTTCCGGCCCATCGAAGGTCAGAAGGGTATTGGGATAGGTTCTAGCGTCCGTCCTCCGTGGCGGACGGGAAAGCGGCGGTCTGCTTGCATATCACTCGTCGGCCCCGACGGAGCGGGGCCGCTACACAAATTCTGAAACTGCTCTAGCGACAGACTTCGGTTGAACCGACGGATCATCGACGATTCGCGGTACATATCAAGGCCTCCACGGCATGGACGGCCCGCCGGAGCCCGGCGAAGACTTTGATCGGTGATAATGCACAAGAGTGAATGTCTTGGCCCTCGGAGCTGTCATGAACCAACCTATGCTTGTTCACAACGAGAATAAAATGGGGCAGTTGCGGCATGAAAAAGGGGAACTCACGGTGTATTGTAACGATCGGTTTCGAACTGCCAGGGTGAATTGACATGAACCCGGAACAATGGACGGCGGTCGACAGGTACCTCGGCGGATTGCTGTCGCCGGACGACGCGGCATTGACCGCCGCTGTGAAGGCGAGTGAAGCGGCGGGACTGCCGGCGATCCAGGTGACGCCGAACCAGGGGAAGCTGCTGCACATCCTCGCGCGGGCCATCGCCGCGCGGAGCGTTCTGGAGATCGGAACGCTCGGCGGATACAGCACGATCTGGCTGGCTCGGGCGCTGCCGGCCGACGGGCATTTAGTCACGATCGAAGCCGACGCGAAACGCGCCGAAGTCGCGAGGGCCAACATCGCCGCGGCGGCCCCGGCCGTCACCGTCGACCTACGGGTAGGCAAAGCGCTCGACGTGCTGCCGCAAATCGCCGCGAACAGTCGCGGGCCGTTCGATCTGGTCTTCATCGACGCCGACAAGGAAAACACGCCGGATTATTTCGCCTGGGCGCTGAAGCTGACGCGCCGCGGCGGCCTGATCATCGTGGACAACGTCGTCCGCGAAGGCACGGTGGTGGATGCAAACAGCGACGATCCGCAGGTCAAGGGTATGCGGCGGTTCTGCGAGATGGCCGCCGCCGAGCCGGGCGTCAGCGCCACGGCGATTCAGACGGTCGGCGCCAAGGGCTACGATGGGTTTGCAATCGCGCTCGTTACGGCCGACCCGTAACGACGAACCGTCGGATTCGTCGCTTGCTCCGCCCTAAATCGCCGCGGCACGTCGGCGGAGCGACGACTTGCCGGCGCTCGAACGCGCTCGGGACTTCGCCTTCTTCTTCGCCGTCGATTTGCCGGCCGGCTCGAGGGCGGCCGCCAAGACTTCATCGACGTTCCTGCACGGCACAAACTTGATCTGCTTGCGGACGTCGGCGGGGATATCGACGAGGTCCTTTTGATTGCGATGGGGAATGACAACCGTCTGGATGCCGGCGCGGTGGGCGGCCAGCGACTTTTCCTTGAGCCCGCCGATCGGCAGGACGAGTCCGCGAAGCGTGATCTCGCCGGTCATGGCCACGTCGCTGCGACAGGGTCGATGCGTCAACAGAGACACGAGGGCGGTGAACATGGCCACGCCGGCCGATGGCCCGTCCTTGGGGACCGCCCCGGCCGGCACATGGAGGTGGACGTCCATGCTCGCCAGCTGCGCGGCGTCGAGACCGTATTTTCCGGCCGTGGACCGCAGGAGACTGAACGCCGCCTCGACGCTTTCCTTCATCACGTCGCCGAGCTGCCCCGTGAGCTTGAGCTGCCCCTTGCCCGGCATGGCGGTCGCCTCGACGAAAAGGATGTCTCCGCCGACCGGCGTCCAGGCCAGGCCGGTGACGACGCCCGGAGTGCTGGTGCGCAGGGCGAGTTCGGGTTCGAACTTGATGGGACCGAGATAATCGACAAGGTTGGTCTTACTGATGACGCCGGAGTGCTTTCTGTTGGAGGCGATCTTGGCGGCGATACCGCGGCAGACGGCGCCGATTTCCCTCTCGAGGTTGCGCACGCCCGCCTCGGAAGTGTACGATTCGATGATCATCTCCAGGGCCGCGTCGGAGAACTTGAGTTGACCCGGCGTCAGCCCCGTCTGCTCGAGGCGACGGGGGACGAGGTATTTCTTGGCGATAAACAACTTGTCGAGTCGGGTGTAGCCGGGAATGAAGATGACTTCCATGCGGTCGCGGAGCGGCGGCGGCACGGCATCCATGTAATTCGCGGTGCAGATGAAGAACACGCGCGACAGGTCGAACGGCACGCCGAGATAATGATCCTGAAACGTGCTGTTCTGCTCGGGGTCGAGGACCTCGAGCATCGCCGACGACGGATCGCCGCGAAAATCCGACCCGAGCTTGTCGATCTCGTCGATCATGAACAGCGAATTGTTCGCCGCCGCCTTGCGAATCTCCTGGATGATGCGGCCGGGAAGGGCCCCGATATACGTGCGGCGATGCCCGCGGATGTCGGCCTCGTCGCGCACGCCGCCGACGGACATGCGAATGAACGACCGGCCCAGCGCCCGGGCGATCGACTTGCCGAGCGACGTCTTCCCGACGCCGGGCGGACCGGCGAAGCAGAGGATCGGCCCGCGGCCCTCGGGCTTGAGCTTGCGGACGGCGAGGTATTCGAGAATGCGCTTCTTGACTTTCTCGAGGTCGTAGTGGTCCTCGTTGAGGATCTTCGCCGCGCGGGAAACGTCCAGGCGGTCTTTCGTCGATTTCGACCACGGCAGCTCGCACAGCCATCGCAGGTAATCGACGCTGCCGCTGTACTCCGGCGAGGCCTGCGGGATGCGCCCGAGCCGTTCGAGCTCGCGGGCTGCCTCCTTCTCGACGGCCTCCGGCATCTTCGCCTCGGCGATCGCCTTGCGAAGCTCTTCGATTTCGAGTTCCTGGGGATCCGTCTCGCCGAGCTCTTTCTGGATCGCCTGCATCTGCTCGCGCAGGTAATACTCGCGCTGGTTCTTGTCGATCTCTTCCTTGACCTGCGATTGGATCTTGTTGGACAGCTCCAGTATCTCCAGTTGCTTCGCGAGCGACACGTTGATCTTGCGCAGGCGGTCGGGCACGTCGAACGTCTCGAGTATCTCCTGCTTTTCCACCAGCTTCAGCGACAGATTCGCGGCGAGGAAGTCCGCCAGACTCGCCGGCTTGTTGATGTTGTTCAGCAGCACCAGCGCCTCTTCCGGCACGCCGGGCGTCAACTCGATCACCTTTTGGGCCTGGGTCTTGGCCGTTTTGACCAGGGCCTCCAGCTCCGTCGTCGAGTTGAACGTATCTTCGCGCGTGTGGGCCCGGGCCACGAGGTACGGGTCGGTCGACACGAATTCCTCGATGCCGAAGCGAATCAATCCGTGGGCGATCACCGACTGCTGCCCTTCGGAGAGGTTCAGCAGCTTGAGAATGCTCACCACGGTGCCGACCCGATAAAGGTCATCGAGCGCGGGGTCCTCGGTGTCGGCGCTGCGCTGGGCGACCACGCCGATGATCTTCGCACCTGTGACGGCGGCGTTGATGAGCTTCTTGGACTTCTCGCGCCCCACGGCCAGCGGCACGATGGTGCCCGGGAACACGACGGTGTCGCGAATCGGAAGGATCGGCAGAAACTCGGGGATGGTCAGTTCTTTGGACTCGTCGTCATCGCCCGCGGCCGTCACGGCGGAGACGATCTGCACGTCCAACGGCGATTCCGACGGCTCGGCGTCCGAGGGCGATGGCTCGCTCAAATCCTCTGTGTCGTGCATCCGGTCGTCTCGCCATGCCGCGCGGGGCGGCGCCGTTGGACGTCGGTCGCTCGGTCCGCACTTACGCCTGCGCTTTAACGAGAGTGATCCACAGGATGCCGTCGCGATAGGACGCCGTCATGCGATCGCGTTCGACCGGCGCGGGAAGGTCCACCTGACGGCAGAACTGGCCGCTGTCGATCTCCATCAATTGAACGCCGATGTCCTCGGATGCGCCGGACGGAGCGGGCGGCAATCGCTCGCCGCGGAGAATCACCGCCCCGTCGCCATACTCCAAGTTGATGGCGTCGGGCTTCATGCCGGCCAGGTCGACGCAGATGATAAACGCCTCGCGCGTCTCATACATGTTGATGTTGGGCCGCCAGGCGTCGGTCGGACAGAATCGAATGTACTGATGCGAAAGCATTTCCGCCGACGTGACTTCGCCGCGGAAGAGTTTGAAATGCCCGCTGTCGGACAGCCGCCGGATCATCATCGTCCAATCACCCCGAGTCGCGTTTCTCTCAGCGGATTCAGTCTAGCGCCGCGGTGGGCAACGGTCAATTCGCCGAGGTGCCTGAATCCTGCGGGCACGACCAGATGCGCGACAGCGAGCGATACGACCCTTGCGGGTCGCCCTTTGCCCGCACGACGACCTGACCCGAGAACCGCGCTTCCCGCAGGGCGTTGGCGATCTCCATGTCGTCGCCCATCGGCTTCGACGTCCCGCTGTTCGAGCCGCCGCCGCTCGCATCCGGCACCGGCGACAGGCACACATGGAAGATCCGCCGGCCCAGGGCGCGAACCCATTCGTCCCCCCAGGTCATGCCGCGCCCCGCACCGGCGTGCAGCGCCATTCCCACCCAGGGCGAGTTGATCCGATCGACGAAAGTTCGCGCCGCGGACGGCGAACCGAGAAATCTCGACGCGACGGGGTCGATGACGATGCGCGTCGCGCGGCGCTGCGCCTCAAAGCGCAGCTCGCTGAGCGCTTCGATGGCCGTTCGAATCGTCAGGTCATGGTCCGGACCTCCGGTCGGCCATGATTGACGAATGAGCGCAAAGGGATCGATGACGATCGCCGCGGCTCCAAGTTGTCGCGCGGCGTCGAGCCCGGCCGTCGTCCAACGAATCAGCCCATCGACCGGCGATGATTCGGCGGCCATCGACGACTCGCCCTCGGATAGTTCCACGCGGAGCGATAGGATTCGCGCGCGCGGACCATTGAGGGCCTCGATCATGCTCTGCCATGACGGGTCCGGCGCGGCGGCCGCGTCGCTCCAGGGACGTGGTATCACCAGTTCAACGCCGGCAAATCCCGCTTCGACGGCCCTTTCCGCGGACTGCGGCCACGCGGAATCGTCGAGCGCAACCTGCCAGATCAACGGTGCAAACACGTCATGGCCTCATTTCCGCGACCGTGCGTCGCGCCGACTTAGACGCAAAATTAGTCGGCGACGCGGCGGTGTCAATTCCGCCGCCCGGCCTGACGATGGTTCCAATGGCGATCCGCGCGCCGGCTTCGTCTCCGTGTTCGAGCGCCGAGCCGATCCGGTAAGATGGATTTCGACGGTGTGGAGTCGCGCCCATGAGTCGCCGCAAACAACATACCCGACCTTCGCAGGGCGCTGACCGTCCGCGCGGATCGCCAGAATCGCCCTCCGGCCGGGTCGAACCGCTCGCGCTCGCCCGGGCGACGCCGACGTCCGGCGGCTGGATCATCGCCGCCGCCATGATCGCGGTCGTGATGCTCTACGTTGCCGCCGCGCTGCAATTCTGGCATTACGTCAACGACGATGCCTATATCACCTTTCGCTACAGCCGCCAGCTAGCCGCCGGCCATGGCCCTTACTTCAATCCCGGCGAACACGTCGAGGGTTACACGAATCCGCTCCTGATGTTCGCCGCCGCCGTTGTCATCAGACTATTCGGCGCGTCGGCCGCGCCGCCCTTCGCCAAGGGGCTCGGCGTCGTCTCGGGCGTCGTGTGCCTGCTTGCGGTTTTTCAAATATGCCGACTGCTTGCCGCGCGGTCTGGGGATGCCGATCGTCGCGGGGCCGTAACCGGAGTGCTGGCGGCGGGTCTCATCGCCGCCTCGCCGTCGTTTGCCATCAACAGCACCGGCGGATTGGAGACCACTCTAATGGCGGCGCTGGTGACAACGGGCGTCATGCTCGGCATTCGATCGGCACAGTGCCGCCGGTGGCGCGGAGCGGGCATCGCCCTGGCGGGGGCGGCGCTGACCCGTCCCGAGGGGGCGCTGATTGCCGGCGTCTTCCTTTCGGGGCAGGCCGTGGCCATCCGTGCCGGCGGATATGGCGCCGCCACTGCCGCCCGGAATCACGCGGCCGAGTCGTCTCAAGTTGTTCGGCGACACCCACTCGTCGTCGATTTCGCCCTCGTCGCAGCCGCTGCCGCCGCGTTACTCGCGTTTCGACTGGTCGCCTACGACGGACAGTGGCTACCCAATACCTATTACGCCAAGGCCGGCGGCTTCTGGCGAGTCGATGCCTATCCGTACATCGCCGGGGGTCTGCTCGCGCCGCTTTTCGGCGTCATCGGCGCAGGATTCGGCCTGGCGGGGTGGGCGGCGGCCCGCGGGATGCGGCGCATGGGCGTCGGGCTGATCGCCGCGGCGATCGTCGGCGGGTGCCTTCCGTTTGTCACCGGGACCGACTGGATGCTCGGCTATCGGCTGCTGATGCCGTACCTCCCGCCGGCGGCGGTCGTCGCGGCCGTCGGTTGGACGGCGCTGCTGGGCCTTTTGGCGCGCCGACCCGGCTGGCTGGCCCCGACCCTGCTCCTGGCGGCCGTGCCGATTCTCTGGGCATGCGAAAATGAAGTCCGCCTGGGATTGATGGCCCACACGCGGATTCGGGCCGAGGGGTACGTAGCGGGACATCGCGCGCTGGCGCAATGGTTGCGGGACGGCGCGGCCGGCGAAGGCGACACGATTGCCTTGATGGACATCGGCATCGTCGGTTTTGAGTGCATTGATCAACGAATCCTGGACATCACCGGCCTGACGGACCGCGTGATCGCCGAGAGTCCCGGCCCATTTCTGCGCAAGGAGTACGATCCGGCGTACGTTCTCGAGGCGGCGCCGGCGTTTGTCGTGTTGGTCGTCAGCGGTCCGGAGCAACAGGGCGCCGACCCGGCCGACGCGCCATTCGGCTTCTGGACCGCCGCTGAAAGGCGCATCTGGAATCACCCCTTGTTCCAGCAGCGCTATCGCCGGCCCGCGGATGATCGGCCGACCGGCCCGACCTGGATCGACCAGTTGGCCGTACGGCTCGGCGCCGAGCGCATCTTTCCACACGCGCATCCCGGCCGCCATTACCTGCTGGCGGTCTTTCGCCGTCAGGACGGCGCTCCCGGACCCGATGGGCGGTAGGCCGCGTGCCGATGCGTTGCGACCTTCTCGGCCGGCAACTATGATCGGCTCGGACCGGCGAGGGCGCCGGAATTCGATTGACGAGTCAAGGAAAAGGACGACCCCGCCCATGATGATTTCCGCGAAGATGGCCGCCAGTTTGAATCAGCAGATCGCCAACGAACTCAACGCGTCGCACAACTACCTGGCGATGTCGTATTGCTTCGAACACATGGGGCTGAAGGTCTTCGCACAACGGTTTGCCGGGCAGGCCGACGAGGAGCGCGGCCACGCTCTGCGCATCGCCCGCTTTATTCAAGACGTCGGCGGCAAGGTGACCTTCGTCGGCGTGGCCCAGCCCAGGGCGTCTTACCCGACGGCGAAGGCGATCGTCAAGGCGGCCGTCGACAGCGAACTGACGGTGACGAAGCAGATCAACGGTCTCATGGCCCAGGCGGAAAAAGAAAGAGATTACGCCACCCGGAGTTTTCTGAAGTGGTTCGTCGATGAGCAGGTGGAGGAGGTCTCCTCGATGACCGAGCTGTTGCAGCTCGTGACCACCGCCGGCGAGGAAAATCTGTTTCACGTCGAAGCGCGATTGATGCAGGCCATGTCCGTGCCCAAGAGCGAAGTCTAGCAAGGCCCAGTGGCGGTCGGCCGCAGTCATCGAACACAAGGAGAACGCGAATGGCGCCGGGACGCGCGATCAAGCTGACGTCCTACGCATCGTGCGCGGGTTGAGCCGGCAAACTTCCGGCCGGCGCGCTCGCGCAGGTCCTGCGCGAGCTGACCCCGATGCAGCATCCGGACCTGCTGGTGGGAAGCGAGCACTTCTCCGACGCGGGCGTGTACCGACTGCGCCCCGACCTGGCCATCGTCCAGACCGTCGATTTCTTTCCGCCCCTGGTGGACGATCCTTTTACCTTCGGCCAGATAGCCGCCGCCAACAGTCTTTCCGATTGCTATGCCTGCGGAGCGACGCCCCTGACCTGCCTGAATATCGTCGGCTTTCCGGACAATGACCTGCCGATCGAGATTCTGCGGGACATTCTCGCCGGCGGCGCGGACAAGGTGCGCGAGGCCGGCGCCGTGATCCTCGGCGGCCACTCGGTGCGCGACGCGGAAATCAAGTACGGCCTGGCCGTCACCGGCACCGTTCATCCCGACCGCTTCCTGACCAACGTCGGCGCCCGACCCGGCGACGAGCTGATCCTCACCAAGCCGATCGGCTCCGGCGTCATGACCAGCGCCGCCAAGGCCGGCAAGATCGCGCCGAGCGAGCTGAACGAAACCATCGCGATCATGGCGTCGCTGAACGCCGACGCGGCCAGGATCGCCGTCGATCTCGGGGCCCACGCGGTGACCGACGTGACCGGCTTCGGGCTTGTGGGCCATGCGTGGGAGATGGCCCGCGGTTCGGCGGTGACGATCGAGATATCCGCCGCTGCCGTGCCGCTGATCGGGCCGACGCTCGAGCTCGCGCGAGGAGGCGCTCTGACGCGGGCGCACAAAAGCACGCGCGAGTGCATCGGCGACGATTTTTCCGCCGGCGGCGTCGAGGAAGCCCTCGTCGGCGTTCTGTCAGATGCACAGACCTCCGGCGGGCTGTTGATTTCGATCGCCGCCGATCGCGCCGAGACGGCCATGCGGCGCCTCATGGCCGACGGCGTGAGCGGCGCGGCACGAATCGGCATTGTGAAAAGTCGCGGCGACTTCAGCATCGGCCTGCGATCCTGAGATTCCGTCCCGGGCGAACCTGCTTGAAAAGATACCGATGCGCGGTATCCTTCCGGCGAACGAACCGCGAAGGACCGACGTAGCCATGACGGCGAACCGATGGAGCGGCCGGCCGCTAAGGGAGTCAGCGAATTGACGGCACGCCGGGGTCCCAACCTGTTTGAAGTCATGAGCAAGGCGCCACAGTCCCGCGCTCAACCGCGGCGGCGCCGGCTTTTCGGCTTGCGGCCCACGTCGGTCCGCGGCCCCACCCCGGTCGCCGAAGCCCTTTCCGAAGAAGATGCCGCCCGCGCCCTTGCCGAGCAACGCGCACGCGATGACGAGGCCCGACGCCAACGCCAGTGCCGAGCCGACATGAAACGGGCACGCGCCGAGGCAAAGGCCGCGGCCCGGGCGGCGGCGAAGGCGGCGCGGATGGAGGCCCGACAGAAAAGGCGGGCCGAGCGTCGCGAACATGCCCCCCAGCCGGCGGTTCGACTCGATGGGGCCATGCCCGTGGTGAAACTCAGCACGCCGGTCATCATCGCTGTCGCCGCGTTTGTCGTCGTCGTGGGGATCGTCGGTTATCGGCTGGGGCGCGGCGGTTCACCGGGATTGTCCGGTCTGGCGCCTGTCGCCGCCGTCGGTGCCGATTCCGCGTCGGGCACGCCGCTGCTTTTTGAACAACGGAAAGATGCGGCCCATCAACCGGCGCAGTCTACGAATCCCGGTGCGGCGCGACCGATAACTGCCCCGCCCCCGCGGCCTCGTGCCATCCAGGGAGCCGGGAATCCATCCGTGTCGGTCAACAGGCCGGTTGGCGTGCAGGATTCGGCCGCCCCCCCTGACGCCTCGGACCCACGGCTGAATTTCGTGCAGATCGAGTCGTTCTTGATCACGCGCGACCGAAACGGCGTGCAGGTGGCCCGCGACGTGGCCCATGCTCGGGCGTTTCTGATGGACCGCGGCATCGCGACATTTGCCAGAAAGCGGGGTAACGGTTACGTTTTGTACGCCCAGCAGGGGTTTTTGCCGGGCCCGCGGCAGCAGCGGGCACGGGCGGATTTCCTCCGTCGCATGGAGTCCCTCGGTCAGGAGTACTTGAAGTCGGGCGGCCTTTATCAGTTTAAGGGCTGTCTTTTTGTCAGCCACGCCGCCACGCGAGTCGGCGATCCGGTCTAACGCTTCACCAGGAGTCCCCACCATGTCCATGGACCGATCATTGAAAAGTCAGGCATCCCTGACTCGCCATCGCAACGTTTTGAGCCGGGCGGAGCGCATCGCCGCCCTGACCGATCAGGAGAAGTTCTCCGAAGGCGACTCGCCGTTCGGCCTGCCTAAAGTCGCGCATCGAAAGGCGCCCATCGGCGGCAAGGCCAAGAAGGCGGCCAAGACCGAAGAGGAACTGAAGACGGAAGCGGCCGCCGGCGGAGAAGCAAAGCCCAAGGAACCGCCGGCCCGACGCTAGGCCCGCGGTTTCCAGGTCGCGCTGAGTCGCGTCGTCCGTCGCCGCCCCCGCCTCCGGAAGAACACATTATCACCATGGACCCCCATCGCACGCTCTCCCTGCGGAGCCGGAAGGTCGAGGCATCGGGCATCCGAAAGTTCTTCGACCTGGCGAGCAGGTTGAAGGACCCGTGCGACCTGTCGATCGGCCTGCCGGATTACGACGTGCCGGAATCGGTCAAGGAAGCCGCCATCCGCGCCATCCGCCAGGGGCACAATCGATATACCCCCAGTGCCGGGCTCGTCGAACTGCGCGAGAAGATCAAGCGGGACATAGGCCGCCACGCCGCGTTCGACGGCGACGTGCTCATCGTCTCCGGCGTGTCGGGAGGCCTGACGCTTGCGCTGCTGGCGGTCGTCAATCCCGGCGACGACGTGATCTTCCTCGATCCGTACTTCGTTTCCTATCTGCATCTCGTCAACTTGGCGGAGGGCACGCCGGTTCCCGTTCCCAGCTATCCCGATTTTTCTTTCGACGCTGAGAATATCGAAAAGGCCGTCACGCCGCGGACCAAGGCGATCCTGATCAACTCGCCGGGCAATCCGACGGGACGCGTCATGCCCGCGACCGAGGTCCGGGCGGCGGTGGATATCGCTCGCAGGCACGACCTGCTGCTGGTCAGCGATGAAATCTACGAAAAACTCTGTTACGACGGGGACAGTCCTTCGCCCCTTGCGCTCGCACCGGAGCGAACGCTTTGTCTGCGCGGCTTCGGCAAGACCTACGGCATGACCGGCTGGCGGATGGGCTACGCGGCCGGGCCGCCGTGGTTGATCGACGCGATGACCAAGCTGCACCAATACACCTATGTCTGCGCCCCATCGATCGCCCAGTACGCCACGCTGACCGCGCTGGATACCGACGTCGCCTGCCATCGCCGGGATTATTCCGCCAAGCGCGACCTCGTCTGCCGGCTGCTCGATCGGAACTTTGAGTTTCAACGGCCCGGCGGCGGGTTCTACGTTTTTCCCCGGGCGCCGCGGCGATTCGTATCGGCAACCGCCTTCTGCGAGGCGGCGGCGGCGGAAAACGTCCTGGTCATACCGGGCAACATCTTTTCCGCGACCGATTCGCATTTTCGCATCAGCTACGCCACCACCGACGAGATGATCCGTCGCGGCTGCGACGTCCTTTGCCGGCTCGCCGGTGCGTGACGGCGTTCTCCGACGCCCCGGAATTGACCCTCCCGACGGCGCTTCCTAGAGTCTTATGTTGAAGCGATGAACGACAGGGCCGGACGATTGTTACCAGACGCCCAGGCACGCAAGAGGCCGGAGCACGCCGTCTGGGCACTGCTCATCCCGGCCCTGGTGATGCTCTCCAGCGGCTGCCGCGGGCGACAGCCGGCCGCCGAAATCGAATCGACGGCGGTCGACTCTCCGTTTCTCGTGGACGAAGCGCCGCAACCGCCGCCATCGACCTACGCCGCCGCGCCCGAGCAACTCGTCGTCGAGTTCAACGTTCACCGGTACTCCGCCCCCCAATCGGTCTTCACCGATCCGGACGCCGCCGTCTGGAAGCTGTTCACGACGCCGCTGCCGGCCGCGGACATGTCCCGCCGCCTCGCCGACAACGGCATTCGCGCCGCGGTGGGTCGCGAGTCCGACCGTGAGCCGCTCGCCCGCGCTCTCGAGGAGCTGAGAGAATCGACCAGTCTGCGCAGCGCGGTCGACCATGTGATTCCCGACGTGTCGCGCGACGTGGAGCTGCTGCTCGGGCCGACGGCGCCCCGACTTTCCGTCTTTCTGTTCGATGGGCAGGGGCGACTGGCCGGGCAAGACTTCGAGGACGCCCAGGCGAAATTCCTGCTGAACTTCGAGATGCGATTCGCGAACATCCACGAGGTATGGCTGCAAGTCGTTCCGGCCATCGAGGAGCCGCCCGGTCCCCTGCGGTGGGTCGTGACCGAAACGGGGGATTTTCGTCAGACGCCGGAGCATCGCCGGCACGTCTTCAGCGATGTGAATCTCCGCTGCCCGGTGCCGGAGGGGGGCTTCGTGATTCTCGGCCCGACGGAAAAAGTGTACGATCTACCGTATTTGGCCCGCCCCCTGTTTCTCGAACAGGCCGCCTCGCAGGCAGGGAGCGGACCCGAATGGAGGGAAAGCATTTACGTCATCAGCCCGATTTTACGATCCATAAGACAGGGGGCGCTCGGTCCGGTGGACGGGTCGATGCGGATGACGGCCAGAGGATCGCGATGACGATGAACGCGGCGAAGGACAACGATTTTCGCCAGCTCTGCGACCACATCGGATTCGTCTGCGTCGCCGTCGATCCGGACGTGAACATCACGTTCTGGAATCAGGAAGCCGCGCGGCAGTTCGGCCGTCCGGCCCACGACATGATCGGCCAGTGCTTCCTGGACGTGATTCCCGAGCCCGATCGCGCCGACGCCCACCAGGTCTTCAAGGCCGCCCTGCGCGACGCCGTCCCCGGAGAGATGGAGGTCAAGTACGCCTCCGCCGCGCATCGCAAGCAGACGTTCGTGCTCATCGTCTCGCCGATCGTCGACAGCGAAGGACGCTGCATCGGGGCCTCGGCGGCGATGCGGGATATCTCCGAGCGCCAGCGCCTCTCGAGGGAACTGGCCCGCGCGCGACGGATGGGCTCGCTGGGACGAATGGCCGGAGCGGTCGCCCACCATTTCAACAACATTCTCGGCGGGATGATGGCCGGCGTGGACAGCGCCCTGGCCTCCGACAGCCAGCGCGACACGCGAAGGACCCTCCGCGCCCTGGCACAGTCGATCGGCCGCGCCACGCGCATCACGCAGCAGTTGGCCGCGTTCGCCGAATCGGAAAATGCGCAGGTCGAGCAAAGCGAACTCGGCCCGGTCATCGAGCGATTCGTGACCAACACGCAGCGCAAGGCGCGAAAGGAAGGCATCGAGTTTCGCACGCACATCGACGCCGTGCCCACCGGGCAATTCGACGCCAATCGCGTCTTGTCCGTGCTGGAAAGCATCGCCCAGAACGGGTTCGACGCCATGAAGGGCGGCGGCACGCTGACCGTCGAACTGTCCCACGATGAGGACGACGCCTTCATCCGCGTCATCGACACCGGCCGCGGCATCCCGGACGACGAGCTCGAGCACATCTTCGATCCCTTTTTTACCACGAAGGGACAGCTCACTTCGCAGGAAGGCGATAACATCGGCCTCGGCCTCGCCGCCGTCCACGGGCTGGTTGCCGAAATGGGTGGCAGCATCTCCGTATCGTCAATCGTCGGTCGCGGAACGCAGGTGCAGATTCGCCTGCCGCTGGACCGCCAGCGAGACGGCGCCAAGTCCGCCACGGCGTAGCGGCCGCGCCCCGATCAGCAATTCGACTTTGAGCCGTTTTCCGTAACTCCCTGCTTCGCTTCAGCGCGCGCCGTAGCCCCAGGCCCGTGCCCGGCGCATGGGAAAGCGCGCATCGCCGTTGCGCCCCGTGCCGCCCGCCGCGTTGTCCGCCGCGCGGCCGCCGCGTAGAATCAGCGGCGGCGACGGGAGCGCCGCCGGCCGGCACGACGACTTGGACTCGACCGCTCCGTCGGGCCCGTCCGCGACGATCCGCGCCACGGTTCTCCGATGGTTCAAACCCGATTTCTTCGACAACTCCGACTGGGACTCATCGTCGCCGACGCGGTGGCGTTCATCGTCACCTACGCGCTGGCAGACTATCTCCGCTGCCGACTCTACATGGGCGTTCCGTGGCCCGAGCTGCTGGAGGGGCGGATCAGCAGCGTTCGCGAAGTCCACGTCAAGGTGCTGGCGTTTCTTCCGCTCATTTGGCCGGCGATCCTGAGCTGGCTCGGCTGGTACAAGCTCCGGTGGCGACCCTGGACCTGGCACGTTCGGATTGCTCTGGTTGGTAGCGTCATTCTCGGTCTGGCGGTCGCCGGGCTGGCGCTGTTGTTTGTGCGCGAGGCATACCCCCGGGCTCAGATCGGCTTCCTCGTCGCCCTGCTGCCCGCGACCACGCTGGCGGTCCGAGGTATAAGCGGGCGGATCGGGCGGTGGATCGGTTCGCGCCAGCGGCGCCACGTCCTGATCGTCGGCACCGGCCGCGGCGCGGTGCGACTGCGCCGCCTGATCCGGGCGGCGGCGCTGGGCCGACCGATGGTCCTCGGCCACCTGCGCGGATGGTGGGAGGATCCATCGTCGACGGCTCAGACCGGAGCGGTGCTGGGCGACTTCGACGAGCTGGAGCGGCTTCTCGACGAACAGGTCGTGGACGAGGTCGTCTTCACCCCGCCGCTTGAGGCCATGCCGCAATTATTGCCGTACGTTCGGCTCTGCGAGGAAATCGGGGTCACGGCCCACGTGCAGGCGGAAGCGCTTTCATGTCACAGCCAACCGGAACTCCTGAGCTTTCACGGTATCCCGCTCCTGGCATATGCGCCAGCCCGACATTCGCCCGAACTCCTGTCCATCAAACGGGTACTCGACATCGTGCTCGCGGTTATCGGAATCACACTGGCAGCGCCGATAATGGGGGTATGCGCGCTGGCTGTGAAATTGACCTCCTCCGGTCCGATAATTTTCAAGCAACGACGCAGCGGTCTGAACGGTCGAACGTTCGACATGCTCAAATTCCGCACCATGGAGCTCGGCGCCGAAGATCGGCAGAAAGACCTGGCGCCACACAACGAAGCCGCCGGACCGGTCTTCAAGATCGAGAGAGACCCACGGGTGACGCGCGTCGGGCGATTTTTGCGCAAATGGAGTCTGGACGAACTGCCGCAGATATTCAACGTGCTCCGGGGAGACATGTCGATCGTCGGACCGCGGCCGCCGATTCCGTCCGAGGTCGAGCAATACGACCGCTGGCAGCGCAGGCGGCTGAGCATGCGCCCGGGGCTGACGTGCCTATGGCAAATCTCCGGCCGACACCGGATCGGTTTCGACGACTGGATGCGATTGGATCTTTACTACATCGATCACTGGTCATTGCGGCTGGATTTCCTCATCCTCTTCCGGACGATTTCGACGGTCCTCGGCGGCACCGGCGCGTGAGCGATTCGACCGGTTGGCCCGGCGCGAATCCATCGGCACAATGGGCGGGGTGAGGCACTGATGGCGCTCCTTGGCAGAACTTTGTTCGCACTCGCTCTCTGGGCGCCGTTGCAGTCCGACGCGCCGGATTCGACGCTGACGATCCCACCGGAAGAGCCCCTGGCGTCGAAAATCTACGCCGAGCTGCGTCCGGACCGCGCCCTGGTTCCCGTCGGCAGCGAAGTCATGCTCGAGTTCGTCGTCGTCAACCGCACCGACGAAATCGTCACGTTGACCGTTCCCGGCGCGCTGGTCGGCGCCGAGCGAGGCGATTTGGGCATGGGGCTGCCGCTGGAGCACGTCTATTCGGGTGTGGACTACCGGGGACTGGAGATCGCGTCGGAGTTGAATCCGCTCATGGGCGACCGCATCACGCGGAAGCCGGAGTTCCCCGTTCCGCCCGTGCGCCTGGCCCCGTTCGCCAGCATCGGACTGCGCTTCGACGTGGCCCGGTTCTATCCCGGCCTGCACCAGGAGGGCATTTATCAGTTGGGTTGGCGGCCTTATGGAGGCACGGTGGTCGCGCCGCCGGTCGTGATCGAGGTCGTGCAATACAAGCAGGTCGTGATGCAGACGGATCTCGGCCCCGTCACCATGCAGCTTCTCTACGAAAAGGCCCCGCTGCACGTCGCCAACTTCCTGGACCTCGTCAACCAGCGTTTCTACAACGGCAAGACCATTCACGCCGTCTTCGCGAATCAGTTCATTCTCGGCGGCTCACCCGAAGGGGAAGGCCGCGGCAAACGCCCCGACGGTCAAACCATTCCGCCGGAGTTCAACGACACGCCGTTTGAACTGGGCACGGTCGGCATGGCGCTGCTGCCCGGCGATCCGAATTCGGGAAGCTGTCAGTTCTTCATCTGCCTGTCGCGGCAGGCGGCCTGGGACGGTCGCTACACGGCGTTCGCCCAGGTCAGTGGTCCGGAGTCGCTGGCCACGTTGCGAAAACTGGGCGAGGTCGAGACCGACGAAAACCGCCGACCGAAGGCGCCGCTGATCATCAAGAACATGGCGGCGGTCGACGTCGCCTTCGTGCCCAAGGAACGCCGCTGAAGTGCCCGGGCACCCCGGCCCCGTCAATGATCGCATCGCACCGCCCGGCGCGAAGCGCCGCAGGCGACTTTGGACGCTTGCGGCGCGGTCGATATAATCCCACCCCTGATCGCAGCGGACCCGAGTGTTCAATCGCGGTCGGCGCCGTCCAGTGCTGCGGCCTGGTCTCATGCAATGCGCGTGCGGCAGACAGCGGGTCAGGCTGGAAACAGAGCAGCCCAGTTGCGGCAACCATGTGCCGTGAGGTGCTGGGCCGCAGCATTGGGCGGCGCCCCAACCGGGCGATGGAAGCGACATGGCATATACCGTACTGGCCCGAAAGTTTCGCAGCCGTTCCTTTGACGAGGTCATCGGACAGGGCCCGATCGTCACGACCCTCAAGAACGCCCTGGCTCAGGACCGCGTCCACCACGGCTATCTCTTCTGTGGGACGCGCGGCGTCGGCAAAACGTCGATGGCCCGTATCCTCGCCAAATGTCTGAATTGCCTGGCGGCCGACGCCCCGACCGCGACGCCCTGCCACGAATGCAACGCGTGCCTGGCGATCGCCCGTGGAGAAGACGTGGATGTGATCGAGATCGACGCCGCGAGCAACACCGGCGTCGATCACATCCGCGACCTGCGCAACAACGCCGTCTATCGCCCGACGCGGTGCCGATTCAAGATATACATCATCGATGAAGTCCACATGCTCAGCCCCGGTGCGTTCAATGCCCTGCTCAAAACGCTCGAGGAGCCGCCGGATCACGTCAAGTTCATCCTGGCGACGACCGAATCGCACAAGATCCCGGCGACAATCATCAGCCGCGTGCAGCGATTCGACTTCCGCTCGATTCCCGCCGGCGAAATCGCCGGGCAACTGGCGATGATCTGCCGGGCCGAGTCGGTCGAGGCCGAAGAGGCGGCGCTGAAGCGGCTCGCCCGGCTGGCCAATGGTTCGATGCGCGACGCGCTGTCCCTGCTCGATCAGATCACCTCGATGGGCGGGAAAAAAGTCGCCTCCGAGGTCGTCGACGAGCTGATCCCTGCAACACACGATGAGTTGTTCGCCGATCTGATCGACCGCTGCGCCGACGGCGACGCCGCCGGTGCCCTGACGGTCGCCGACGCCAGTCTCGGCCGCGGGCAGGCGCCGGACGTGTGGTGCACTCTGCTCATTGCGCAGATTCGCGACCTGATGATCATGCGCGTCTGCGGCCCGGACACCGAGCTGGTCGACGCCCCGGCGGGCCTGCGCGGTCGGCTGGCCGAACAGTGCCTGAAGTTCGACGGTGGCGCCTTCGTTTACATGATCACGGTCCTCGAAGAATTGCGGCGCAGCGTCAAGGCCAGCGGCGCAGGTAGGGCGCTGATCGACGCGGCCGTCATCAGACTCGCCGAAGCGTCGAACTTCTCCTCAATCGAATCGCTGATGTCGCAGCTCGGTGCGCCGTCATCGCCGCATGTGCCGGTCACGAATACGGCGGCCGCCCCCCGCGCCCCGGAACCTGCGACAAAAGCGGCCCCCGCAAGGAAATCGACGACGGCGCCATCGGCGATGACCGCCACGCCGCCGCCGCGTCGCGCGACGCAGGCGGACCTCAGGGCGGCCCGCGCCGAGCCGCTGGTGCAGGCGGCGCTCACGGCGTTCGGCGGCCAAATTGTTGACGTGCAGCAAAACGTGACGCACGATAACGGCGCGACGTCGCAAGCCCCCACCAATCAGCCATCGTAAGGAGAATCCATGCTCGGCGGACTCGGCAACCTGACGGGACTCATGAGGCAGATGAAGGACATGCAATCGCGGTTCAAGGAGGTGCAGCAGCGCGTCGCCGCCAGCCGTTTCGAGGCCGACAGCGGCGCCGGTGCGGTCCGGGCCGTCGTCAATGGCACGCTCGAACTCGTCGAGCTTCGCATCACGGCCGAGACCATCCAGTCCGGCGACGTCGAAATGATCGAGGACCTGGTGCGCAGCGCAGTCCGCGCCGCCCAGAGCCGAGCCGCCGAAGGCGTTCGCGCCGAAATGCAGACCGTCACCGGCGGGATTTCGCTTCCCGGGCTCGAGGGGTTGCTCGGCGGCGGCGCCGGCGCCTGATCCGGCCGCCATCCCTTAACCACGATCCACCACATGGCCGATTCACTCCCGCCATCATTGTCCAACCTCATGGCCGAGTTCGAGAAGCTGCCAGGCATCGGTCCGCGCAGCGCCGAGCGGCTCGCGTTCCATGTCCTGAAATCCGACCGGAAAGCCGCCCTGGCCCTGTCCGACGCCATCCGCGACGTCAAGCAAAACGTCAGGCATTGCGGCATCTGCTACAACCTCACCGAGACGGACCCCTGCCCCATCTGCGCCAATCCGCGACGCGACGCGCGAACGGTCTTCGTCGTCGAGCAGCCCAACGACCTGATGTTGCTCGAATCGACAGGACTCGTCGGCGGCGTGTATCACGTCCTGCTCGGACACATCGCCCCGCTCGACGGGATCGAACCCGGCGACTTGACCATCGACGCCCTCGTCGCCCGGGTGAAGAAGGGCGACGTCGACGAAGTCGTCCTGGCGACCAATCCGACGATGGAAGGCGAGGGCACGGCCCTTCACGTCAAAAGCGTCCTGGCGGCTTTGCCCGTCAAAGTGACTCGACTCGCCCGCGGACTACCGAGCGGTTCGCAGATCGAATACGCCTCCAGAGCCGTGCTCCAGGATGCGATCGATGGGCGGCGCGAGTTTTGACGGGCGTTGCCTGTGACAATTCCGACGCGGCGAGTTTCCCGGCAAATTCCGTGCCTGAATCGTGACAAGGGGGGCATTTTGCATCCCGGTATCGTATAATCCGCTTGAGAACCGCTTCGGTTTGACCGAAAAGAGCCGATGGTGGAATCGCGATAACTCAGCCCGCCTTGGCGGGTTAGGTGGAATCATACATGTCCCAATACCTGTCCATGCTTCCGTCCCAGCACATGCGGCTGGAACAGCGCCTGACGCCGCAACTGGTGCAGAGCATGGAGATTCTTCAGTTGCCGCTCATGGCCCTGGAGGCCAGGGTCCGCGAGGAGCTGGAGCAGAACCCCGTGCTGGAGGTCGAAGACGCCAGGTCCCAGACGCGTGAAGAAGAACCGCGCGAGGACCTTCCATCGACCGAGGTAAACAACGCCGAAGCCCGGAGCTTCGAGCGGCTGGATCGCATGTCGCGCGAGATGGAGTTCGATCCCGGCGACCTGCCATACGGGAGGAGCACCGTCGCCCGCGGCGAGCGCGACAGCAAGATCGATGCCATGGCCAACACGGCCGCCCGCTCGGTCTGCCTGCGCGAACATCTCTTGCAGCAGTGGTCCCTGGTCGATGCCGACGAGCCGGTCAAGGACGCCGCGAAGCTGCTGATCGACTGGATGGACGAGGATGGATACCTGCGCACCGAGGCGGAGCAGGAACCGAATCGTAACGGCAACGGGGCCGTCGGCGGCGAAGGTGAGAACGGAGCGCTTCCGCTGATCATCGCTCGAACGCCGCAGGAGCGCGAAGCGCTCCTCGAGGAAATCGCCCTGTCGCGAACGCCGCCCGTCGATCGCGGCGTGCTGGACCGGGCCATGACGCTCGTGCAGGGGCTCGAGCCGCTGGGCGTCGGCGCCTGCGACCTGACGGAATGCCTCTTGATTCAGCTCCAGGCCCGGGGCCTCGATGATCCGTTTCTGGAAACAATTGTGCGCGAACATCTCGTCGATCTGGCCAGGAACCACTTTCCCCAGGTCGCCAAGGCCACGGGCCGCTCGATTGAGGATCTGAAGGAGGCGTTGAAGCTCATCGGCCGGCTGAGCCACCATCCGGGCCACGTCGTGAGCACCGTGGACGTGCCGCGCGTCACGCCCGACGTCATCATCGACTATAGCGACGAGGGCGACGGATACGTCGTTCGCCTGGCGCGCGGCAGCAGTCCCCGGCTGCGGATATCCCGGCAATACCGGGAAATGCTCCAGGACGGCGAACTCGACAAGGAGACGCGCGAGTTCATCAAGAAGCGAGTCGAGTCGGCGGGAATGTTGATCGACGCCATTCATTTTCGACGCGAGCGCATGCTGGAGATCGCCAAGATCATTCTCGAGCGGCAGCGCGAGTTCTTCGATTTCGGTCCGCAATTCTTGAAAGTGCTGCTGATGCGCGACCTGGCCGAAGAGTTCGGCTGCGACCCCTCGACGATCAGCCGCACCGTCGACGGCAAGTACATCCAGACGCCCCGCGGCCTCTATCCCCTTCGACAGTTCTTCAGCGGCGGCACGACCGACGGCTCCGGCAAGAGCGTGAGCTGGAACGCCATTCGCATGCGCGTCAAGGAGATCGTCGATCAGGAAGACAAGCAAAAGCCCCTGTCCGACGACGAGATACTCCGAAAGGTCAACGAAGCGGCCGACGTTCCGATCGCCCGGCGAACCATCGCCAAGTATCGCGCCCAGCTCGGCATTCCCTCGCAGCGCGAGCGACGCGCGTATTAGCCGCGCCACGAATCGGCCCGATTCCGCCGTCATCGCCCGCAGTCCCTTCGCATCCGGTACAATGACCGGATGCTTGCGCGAGGGGCCAGAAGGCGACTTGTCGCCCACGCCATGGGCGGTGTCACCGTCGGTTGGTCGATGGCGACCTGTACCCCGGCGGTAGACGGCGTTCGATCCATTGATGAATTACGCCGCGCGGCGCTGCACACGTTCAATGAAAGGGAACTCGACGAGTACCTTCAGCGGCTGGCGAGCGAGATGCCCGCCTCTCGCGACCGGCTCGTCCACATCGCTCGCAAGGCCGTCGGGCAACCGTATCGCCTGTTCCTGCTCGGCGAGTTTCCCTATGAGCTGCACGACGCCGACCCGCTTTACTGCCTGTCCGCCAGCGACTGCGTCACGTTCGTCGAGCAGTCCTACGCGATGGCCCTGGCCGACGACTGGCCGTCGTTTTTTCGCACCCTGCAGCGGCTGCGTTACCGGAATGGCCGGATCGGCATTCGCACGCGAAACCATTTCACCGAGGCGGACTGGAACGCCAACAATGCCTGGCTCTTCGACGTCGTCACGCCTTCGCTTGCCGGCGCCGACCTTCGACTGGCGCGCGTGCGCACCGACCGCAGCGCGTTTTTGCGCCAGTACGACCTGTACGTCGCGCGGCCCGTCGAATGGGCCGAGGTCCCGTTCATCGCGCGGCAGGACTGGCCGCGAATCGCCGACGATCTGCGGCCCGGCGACGTCGTCGAGTTCGTTCGCGGCGACGCCGACGCGCCATACGTCAGCCACATGGGGATCATCCTGCGCGATGCCGACGGTCGCCCGACGCTCATTCACGCCACCGAGCCGGCCGTCCGCGAGGAACCCCTCGCCGATTACGTCGAGCGCTGTCAATGGATTACCGGGATGGTCTATCTGCGGATGAAGGACGGGGCATCGCCCCCGGAGGCGGCGTCAAGCGCGGTCGATCGATGATGGACTGGATCGCGGGAATCTTGGTGGGCGGCCAAAGTCGGCGAATGGGCCGGGACAAGGCGCTGCTGCCGCTGGGCGACCTCACGATGCTGGAAAGCGTCTATCACGTCGTTTCGCGCGTGGTCCGCCGGGTCGTCCTCGTGGGCGCGCCGCCCTTTGCATTGCCGCCGGCAATGAACGGCGCTTGCGTCATCACCGACTACACGCCGGGTCTCGGACCGATCGGTGGGCTCGAAGCGCTCCTGACTCACGCCGCCGGCGCGGATGGCCTCCTGATCGCCTGCGACATGCCCAACCTCAACGAGGCGCTGCTGCGCCGCCTGACGGACACCGGCCTCGATGGCGATGCCGTCGTGCCGACGACGCTCGCCGGACATGGCCGGCGGCGGCACCCCTGCTGCGCCGCCTATCGCGCGTCGGCACTTTCTGTCGTCCGTGCCGCCATCGCCGCCGGCGGCTTCGCCCTGCACGATCTGTTGAATCGCCTGCGCGTACAAACGATCGATCTCTCGGATGACGAGGCGAAATGGGTCGAAAATTGGAATAGACCGGCCGACCTGCCGCTTCCGGCCGCAACTCGGGAGACCGCCCGATGATCGTCGGAATCATGTCGGACAGTCATGGCGACGTCCGCGCCACGGCCCGGGCCATCGACCTGCTCAGCGCCGGCGGCGCCGCTTACTTCATTCATTGCGGCGACGTCTGCGGCGAGGCGGTCCTCGATTGTCTCACCTGCCGACCGGCAACCTTCGTCTGGGGCAATTGCGATCTGCCCACGCCGCAACTTCGCAAGTACGTCCTCGCCGTCGGCCTGTCCTGGCCCGACGGTCCGGCGCGCCTCGATCTGGCCGGCAAGCGCATCGGCGTCTATCACGGCCACGAGCGCCAGTTCGCCGAGTCGATCAACGGCGATTTCGATTACGTCTTCTATGGCCACACGCACGAATTCGCCGACGACCGCCGCGGCATGATCCGCCTTATCAACCCCGGCGCGCTATACCGCGCCCGCCCGCGCACCTGCGCCCTGCTGAACCTGGCGACCGATGAACTCACGTTCCTCGACCTTCGCACCGGCAATCCGGTACAACTGCCCGTGGCGAAGTGAACGCTTGCGGCCGACGGGAGCGCCGGCTTGCGCGTCGACCCAAGTCGTGCCCGGTCGAGTCTACTCCATCGCCCGCCGGGCCTTTTCGTAATTCACCGGGCGTTTCTCGACGAACGCCGCCATCCCCTCGGCGACTTCCGGCGAGAGATTGTTCAACGCCAGGAATTCCCGGGCGTGGCCGATCGTCTGGTGCCACGACAGATTCCGCCAGAAATTGAGCTGCTCCTTGGCATAGCGCAGGCAGACCGGCAGCTTGGCGATCAGCTTCTCGGCCATCGCCTCGACCGCCGCGTCCAATTCGCCGCGGGGCACGACCTGGTTGACCAGCCCCCACTCCAGCGCTTTGGCCGCCGGGATGTCCTCGCAAAGGAAAAGAATCTCCCGCGCCCGCCGATCGCCGACGATCAGCGGCAGAAACTGCGTCGCCCCCGCCGCCGCCACGCTGCCCCGCGCCGCGCCGACCTGCTTGATGATCACGTCGTCGGCCGCGATCGCCAGGTCGCACGAGAGGTTGAACTCGTTGCCCCCGCCGACGACCATGCCGTTGAGCCGGGCGATGGTCGGCTTGCCGATGTTCCGCAGCCGCTCGTGGGCCTCGATGAACAGCCCCATCCATTTCCAGTAGGCGTTGGGCCGCCCGACGAACTGCTCGGCCTGCTCCTTCACGTCGGCCCCGGTGCAGAACGCGCGATCGCCCGCCCCGCTGAGCACCAGCACGCGCACCTCGTCGTCCCACGAGGCGTCGGTAAAGGCCGCGCTCAGCTCGACGAGCATCTCGCCGTTGACCGCGTTGAGCACCTCGGGGCGGTTGAACGTCACGTAGGCGCGATGCTTGCGCTTCTCGTAGCGAATGAGCTCAAAACCGAACGAATCGGCGGGTCTGCCGTGGCAGTTCATCTTGCGCCGTCAACCTTCTCCGATGCCCCGTTTTCGCTTGCTCAACATCCTGCTGAGTGAGGCGCGGACGCGGTTCAAGGCCAGGGAAAGCGAAACCTTGAAATCGTCGCTCACTTCACTGATCCGGATGGGTCCGCCGCGAAGCTCCAGCTCGATGGAGCAGAACTTGTCGTTTCCATGCTTGCGAGGGCCCGTTTCATCGACGAGCCGGACCATCGCCGAGCGGATTTCCTTCGAGTGGCGACGCAGGGCGGTCGTCACCCGCTTCTGGGCCAGCTCACGAATCGCGCCCCCGTCCCTGGCGCCTCGAACGATAACCTTCAGCTCCATGTCGCCCTCGCTTCGGAGAATCCCGAAAAGGATCAACTCCCGCCGTCGAAACTACTATAGGGGATTCTCAAATACACGGCGACCCGCGGGAAGCGACCGACGTTCGCCATCCAATCAAAAAGGCCGCCACCGAGCCGCGACGACTCTTCACCGAGCCGCGACGGTGACGGAGCGGGTTCTTTTCGCCGATGCGTCATTCATAGCCGTCGCAGCCGTCGCATCCTCCGCGCGGCCCGCGCTTCAGGAGCGGCATCTCCGCCGCGGGGCCCACGGGCGTGCCGCCGCCCTCGGCCGGATTATTGAGCGCACGAAGGCCGCTTTTTCTATCGTGCTTTTGCTTTCGCCTCGGACTGGTAGGTGTCTCCAACCGTGAATAGGGTGTACCATGCCGTTTGCCGGCGACGTCGTCACAGATCGAGAATCGGGAGAAAAAACATGGCCTCTCCAGTCAAGCCCATTCCGGACGGGTACCCCGGGGCGACGCCTTATCTCATCTGCAAAGGCGCGGCCCAGGCGATCGACTTCTACAAGAAGGCCTTCGGCGCGACGGAGAACTTCCGCCTCGAGGGCCCCGGCGGCAAGATCGGCCACGCCGAAATCAAGATCAGGGACGGCGCCGTCATCATGCTCGCCGATGAGCACCCGGAAATGGGGGCGCTCAGTCCCCAATCCCTCGGCGGCACGCCGGTGAGGATTCACGTTTACGTCGAAGACGTTGACGCCCTTGCCCGTCAGGCGGAGGCGGCCGGCGCGAAGATCGAGCGCCCCGCCGCCGATCAGTTTTACGGCGACCGATCGTGCATGATCGCCGATCCCTTCGGCCATTTCTGGGGATTCGCGACGCACATCGAGGACCTGTCTGTCGAGGAAATAAGGAAACGCGCCGAGGCAAAGTTCGGCGGCAACTGATGGGGCGCAGCCGCCGCGGATAGGGTCCGCCATCGCGAAGCGACGCCTTGCGGCGAGTCAAGCGTGGAGCGAAACGGCGACGATTGGGGCATAGCGTTCGACACCGATTCTCCGTACATTGACGGCCGTGCGCCGGTCGCCGCGGCGACCCCCGAGCAGCGCCGCTACAGGGCGTGCCTTGTGGATGACGATACGCCGGTGGGCGATTGGAGCGACACGGTTGAGGTGACGGCGCGGCCGTGAGGCACCGCTAGGAAGCGAAAGGCCCGCATGCCGCCGGAACGGATCAACGTCGACAAACCGCACCTCTGGAAAGCCGATGTTGCGGCCTCGGTTGACCAGTTCAATCAGTGGTTCATGGAGTTCGCGCCGCAAGCGTTCCGCTCGACGCGGGTCAAGACAACCGAACACGTCAAGGCCGCGCTCATCGCCACACACGATCTCCGCAACCTGGATGCGGCCACGCTCAGAACGAACCCCAGCGCCCTGCCCACGCTCCGCATGTGTACCGCGCCGCCGTTGGCGGTGGACCGCTTGGTGGGGCTTGCGAGTGCGAGCAAGTCGCTCATCGGCAGTATGGAATTAGGCAAACTCCCGGCCCGCATGAAGGCGGAACTGCTGGATGAGAACTTGGGCAAAGTCTGCCACGTGCTGACGAAACTCTTAGACCGCGATATCTTCCCGTGGCTGGACGCGGCCAAAGAACCGACCGACCACGAACGGGATCGGGCATCCACCATCGTCGCCGACCGTCTGTGCAGCGCCGTCGCCAATCCGATTGTCCGCAACGCCCAGGAACAGCGCCAACTGGCCCTCGTCGGCGCTTGGTTGGACAAACGAGGCTACAGGAAGCAGCCCCATCCGAGTGGGAAACCGCTCGCGGAGATGGAGGCAGGCACGTACTCGTTCCGCATGAACCTGGCCGTAGGGAAGGCCGTCAAGGTCAACATCCCCATCGACGTGGTGATCCAGCCCAAGAAGTTGCAGAAAGGCCACCTGCCCATTCTCATCGAAGCCAAGTCGGCGGGCGACTTTACCAACACGAACAAGCGGCGCAAAGAGGAAGCGACCAAGATTCACCAACTTCAAGCCACCTTCGGCAAGGACGTGTGCTTTGTGCTGTTCCTCTGCGGGTACTTCGGCAGCGACTATCTCGGCTACGAGGCCGCGGAGGGGATCGACTGGGTGTGGGAGCATCGCATCGACGACCTTGCGAAGTTGGGGCTGTGATCCGAATGATTGCACACGGCAACATCACGACCGAAGCGCAGCGCCAAGCAATCCAATCGGCGATTGATGCAACCAAGTCGGCAGCCGAGCGGAATCGTCTCGGCCAGTTCGCCACGCCCAACGCCCTGGCTCTTGATATCGCCCGCTACGTCGGCACGCTGATCGGCACACGCAAGCGCGGCATCCGCTTCGCCGATCCATCCGTTGGCTCGGGAAGCTTCTTCTCCGCCGCGCTCGCGGTCTACGGCGCCAAACGCATTGAGAGCGCCGTCGGTGTCGAGCTCGATCCCGCCTTCGCAAGCGCCGCCCACGACCTGTGGGCCGAAGCGGGGCTTGAAGTCCTGCGCGGCGATTTCACCCGTGCCGTCGCCAACGGCTCCAGCCCACCCGCGCCAAACCTCATCTTGGCGAACCCGCCGTATGTCCGCCACCACCACATGGACCGCGAGGACAAGGAACGCCTGCAAACGCTTTCGTTCAAGATGACCGGCGTTAAAGTGAACGGGCTTGCGGGCCTGTACGTCTACTTCCTCTTGCTCGCCACGGCATGGATGGAGGATGACGGCTACGCCGCATGGCTGATCCCGTCGGAGTTCATGGATGTCAACTACGGAGCGGCGCTCAAGGGTTTCCTCACGAATCGCGTAACCCTGATTCGCGCTCACCGCTTTGACCCCGAAGATGTTCAGTTCGGCGATGCGTTTGTGTCGTCGGTTGTTCTCGTATTCAGGAAAGCCCCACCACCTCCCGGCCACGCGCCAGAGTTCACGTTCGGCGGCACGTTGGCCGAGCCGCACGCCAGCGACCGCATCCTGCTCGAACGCTTGCGCGAGTCCCGCAAGTGGACCGTCTATCCGAACCACGCCAAAAACGACCGCTACACGCTCAGCGACGGAAGCGGCCCGACGCTCTCCGACTTCTTCCGCGTTCAGCGTGGCATCGCCACCGGCGACAACAAGTTCTTTGTCCTCGACCGCGCCGACGCGAAGCGCCGCGGCATCCCCGCGAAGTACCTCCGACCGATCCTGCCAAGCCCGCGCCACCTCAAAGCCACCGTCATCGACCCCGACGACGACGGGTATCCGATCATCGAGCGCCAACTCTGCGTAATCGACTGCGATCTTCCCGAACACATCGTGGAGTCCCGCCACCCTGCCTTGTGGGAATACCTGCAAACCGCCGAAGCGCTCGGCGTCAGAGACGGCTATCTCGTCGGCAAACGCACCCCGTGGTACAAACAGGAACAGCGCGAGCCGTGCCCGTTCCTCTGCACCTACATGGGGCGCGGGTCCGACGAAAAGCAGCCCTTCCGGTTCATCTACAACCGCTCCCGCGCCATCGGGACGAATCTGTACCTCATGCTCTACCCGTTGAACGGCTTCGCGGCGATGCTTCGCAAGCACCCCGGGCGCGGCGCGGATGTGCATGAACTTCTGGGACACGTTACCGGCTACGAACTTCGCGGCGAGGGCCGGGTCTACGGCGGCGGGCTCAACAAGATCGAGCCAAGCGAGTTGGGGCGTGTGTTGGCGGCATCGTTCGTAGAACGATGGCCGGAGTTGGGCGCGAGCGTGCGGCGCGAGGCGAACGTCGGGCTGTTCGGCTGATTGGACCGGAGCATTCGCGATGACGCCGAAGCAGGCCCGAGACGTCGTTCCACGAAGTCAAGCGCAGGCCATTGCCTTCGTGAAGGCCAACGGGGTCGTCCTTGAATCGGCGCGGGGGCCGGTGCCCTGCCTGGCCGAGGCCGTCGCCGGCGAACCGATCCGCGGGAGCTGGTGGGCGCACCCCAGGGCCAACGACATCTTCCTGTACTCGCGGGCCATCCGCCAATCCGCGGACGTGCTGGTGTGTCGCCTGGTCGGTGGGAAGGTGACCTACGTCCATCGCCGGCTGTGGCCGGCCCTGGCGCGGCTCGCGGCCCGGTTTCGTGCCGAGCGGCTTGCGGCCATCCAGGAAGTTCATACGCCTTCGGGAAAGCACGAGGTCCGTACCACCGCGTTTGCGGATTGGCTCGCGCGAGACGTGCGGCGCGCGGCCAAGGGACTCACGGACGAGCAAGCCGCAGCCATCCTCCCCGCGGTTCTCCGGACGCGTCGGTCCAGGAAGAAGGCGCGGGGCATTGACGAGATGCATTGACTTCGGCGCCGCCGCGCCCTGACCTCCCGCCGCCGCAACCGCTTGATCCCCCTCAGAACGCTGACCGTAATCCTCAGCCCCTCGGCTGAGCGCTCACCCCTGTACGACGTCCGTGAAGAACATCCGCACGTACTTGCCCGCGAAGCCCATCAGGTCCTTGCCCGCGGCCTTGCCCTCGGGTGAGCTCAGGGCCGCGTCCCGGGCGGCGGCGTTTGCAAAGTACAGATGCGCCGCCAGGTGCGGCACATCGAGGTCCGGCATCGGCGAGCCGGCGCCTTTTTCGATCTCGTACCGGATCAGTCCCGGCATCTTCCTGGCCAGCGGCAGGTGCGTCTCGAAATAATGCTTGTCGAACGCCGCCGGATCGTCGGGCTTTCGGTAAACGGCTACGAGCTTGACCATTGTGTCACTCCTTCTGTCACGAAAAAAATCCGAGTCGTGATTCCCCGACCGGTCCACCGTTCGTCGCGCGCCAAGTCGGTGGCGCATCATACCCTCATCGCCGGAACCCGTCGGGCGCCGACGGAACTGCCCATACTACTTCCGCCGACGCCTCCCGCCGCCAACTTCACCCCCGGGCAAGCAATCGCTCCAGCACCGTCCGCGGATAGACTTTCTGCACCGTCCTGCCCGTGGCGATCAACCGATGGCCCAGGTGCGCCGTCGTCTCGCACACCAGCTCATGGGAGGTCACCTTCCTGGCCGTGGCGACAACGCGCACGTCGCTGCCGACCGGAGCGGGCCCATGATGATCGCAGCTCGCGTGGCTGCCAACGCCTTCCTCGTCCGGCTCCAGGTGCGGCAGGAGCACCTTGCGCCCCGCCACCTCCATGTACTCGACAAGCGTCCACGTCGCGCAGACGCGATGCACGATATGCCCATCGAACGCCGGGCACATCTCGGACGTCACGCGAAACGTCACTTCCGCCGCGACCCCCGCCTGTAAAGTTCCCTTCATCGACGATCACACCTGCCGCGATCACGCCGGCGCCGACGACGACCCACTCCATGCCCGCCGATGACGGCGCGGGCACTGATCGGAATGATACGAGATGATGGCAGGATATGCCCGCGGAGAAGATGCGATCACGGGGCTCGGCGCCTCGCCGATGCGCGCCGCCGGCCGAGTCTTCGCCACCCGGCGAATCCGGTGAAGCCGACCGCCATCGCGGCGGCGCCCGTCAGGGCGAAGGGACAATTGCCGTCCATGCTCTCGAACGGCGCCGGAGGCGGCGGGAGCGGGTCGGCATCGCCGCTGGCGCGAATGGTCAGGTAGTTGACGGCCTGACAGCCGCCCGAGTCGGTCACGATGACGCGCACCACGTACGTACCCGGACCGATGGGGCGAAACATCGGATTCGGATCGGCGCTGTCCTCGCCATCGACGTTGCCGCGCAGCGTCCAGTCATAGATCAGCGGTTGCGTCCCCCCGGTGATCGGGGCCAGGGCGCCGAGGGCCACGGTGTCCGCGGTGTTGAGCTCGACGGTAGGAATCTGTCGCGCCCTTAGGATGTTCGGGTCGCAGTCATCGACGAGCTGGTCTTGATTGCAGTCCTCCCCGGTGCCGTCGGCGATTTCCTCCCGATCCAGGCGGCCGTTTCCATTGCAGTCGACGATGCGATAGGTCCAGGCATCGCCGACAAAGGCGTTGCCCACCGAGTCCTCGGCGCCGCCCAGCAAATCCACGTTGACGGGCCCGTCGCCCGGCGATGCAAACCCGGTGAACAGGTACGGCCCGGCCGCCCCGCCGCTGACGTCGGTTGCCGACGATCCGTTCACTTCAAACAGCGAGGCGTCGATGCCGTTCACCGCTTCGGAAAAGACCACCGACACCTGCGTCACGTTCCCCAGTTCGGCGTCGCGCGGCGGGAAGATCGGCTGGATCGTCGGAACAACGGACGCCATGCCCCCGGTCGACAGGGCGAACGCCGTGCGCACCGCCGTGCGCTCGGTTCCAAACCCGACCGGCTCCTGAGGGGTGAAGACGTCGGTGACAAAATCGACGTCGATGTCGTCGGCATTGCCGAATATTCCGTCGGACCCGACGCCGCTGAAGTCATTGATCATGCCGCCTTCGTCCATGATGTTGAATGTGCCGTTAAAGCTGTCCGTGTGCCAGCACCCGAGATAATGCCCCGCCTCGTGGCTCACGATGTTGCCGACGGCCACGCCGATCAGATCGATGATCGAGACTCCGGGCGCCCTGGGTATGTCGTTCAGCGAGCAGCAGACGGGGTTGCCGTTTGGCGGGTCGCTCAAGAAGTCAAGCAAGACGACCCCCGTGTCCTGCCGGCTGAAATTGCCGGGATCGATGAACTGCGCGATTCCGATGGTGAATATGCCTAACTGCGAAACCGTGCCGCCCACGATCATCCAGGAGACGTTGGGCTGGCCCACGGGATCGGGATGGTCGCGGCTGTTGCGAACTTCCACGTCGAAATGCCCGGGGACATGGTCCGTCGGAAAATCGCCGTTGAGCCCGGCAAGGCGCAAGCTGTCGAAGTTCTCCTCGACCGTGGCCAGAATGGCGTCAATCACGGCGTCCTCGTCCGCCGGCGTCAGACCCCAACCGGCGAGAAAGATCGAGAGCGGGCTCAGGACGCGCGTGCCGATGCCCGGCACGCCGAAGATGAAGCCGACGTTCAGCGACGCCCCGTCGAAATCCACGAAGATGATCTGCTTAGACGGCGATTCACCGGTGTCCTCGAGCGGTGCACGCCGCAGGCGGAGTCTTAGGGCGCGCCGATAAATAAAGTAAACAAATTGATGCCCGGACTGCCGATACGAGTTGAATGCAGGATGCACCGGTTGTCGAATGGATTCGACAGAAGTACGAGAGAATGCTCCCGTCGCTGA
>Ga0299906_10000219_pt1 | contig 56614 bp, 36 predicted proteins | sample RVTome_14_FD_200259 | JGI IMG/M metagenome (GOLD analysis project Ga0299906, IMG submission 200259) | Soil microbial communities from uranium-contaminated site in the Upper Colorado River Basin, Wyoming, United States - RVT145D125 (version 2) ...
TTTCTATGCCTCCGGGCGTTAAGCAGTCGTCACCGTCTCCACGGTCGTACAAGACAAGTCCGGTTCATCCGCTTTCTATGCCTCCGGGCGTTAAGCAGATAGGAGGCTGTCACTACAGACGCTGACCTCTCGGCTGTTCATCCGCTTTCTATGCCTCCGGGCGTTAAGCAGCACACGAAGGGAGCCCTCAGAAAACATCAGTGGTTGAGTTCATCCGTTTTCTATGCCTCCGGGCGTTAAGCAGGAAAGCAGCCGAATCCACCGGGGCCTGTCGATCGGGTTCATCCGCTTTCTATGCCTCCGGGCGTTAAGCAGGGATAGTTCGCCGCTCCGTCTCCACACGCCCCTAGGGGGTTCATCCGCTTTCTATGCCTCCGGGCGTTAAGCAGAACGAAAGTCGCACCTGGAGGCCGAGGGCGTTCACGTTGTTCATCCGCTTTCTATGCCTCCGGGCGTTAAGCAGATCCGCAGGAGCTCAGAGACAGACGTGAGCTCACGATGTTCATCCGCTTTCTATGCCTCCGGGCGTTAAGCAGAGTAAGCCGTCCGTAGACCGCCAGCAGCGAACGTGTTCATCCGCTTTCTATGCCTCCGGGCGTTAAGCAGGCGCCGACCAGTTCATCCGCTTTCTATGCCTCCGGGCGTTAAGCAGCCTTCGGGCGTTTATCGATCGATTTCTTGAAAAAGTCTGAGGCCCTAAATTTCATTGATGGCCGGTCTTAGACAGTGACCGAGTCAGTCCCTATCACATCAGCCTACGAGTACCTGCTTACGCAAGGGGTCCTAGGTGTTCTGTGTGTCCTACTGATCTTCGCATTGGTCTGGACAGTCAAAAATCTGTTGAAGTCTAAAGACGAGCGGGTTCACGACCAGAAAAAATACACGGAGGCCTTGCACGACCTCAACGAGGCCGTTAGGGAGTTGGCTATTGAACTGAACAAGTCCAGTTCGACCATGACGCACGAGGTCCTTCGCAGTAATGACCTGACCCGAACTACACTTGGGACCTTGGAGAAGTCGCAGGACAACGTAGCGAGGTCACTAGATAGCCTCAAAAACGAGCAAGTACGCCTGGGGGCGACATTGACCTCGAGGGGATTCTGATGTCTTGGTGGAAATTTTGGAAAGATACCGGGAGGTCTGAAGCTGAGAGGGAATTTCAGAACCAGCTCAACGAGGCATTTCTCAACCGTGACGACTTGAGGGAGCTGGCTAGAAAGCTCAAAGAAGACCGCCTCCGACGACTCTCTGAAACGCAGAGAAGAAAACTCAACAGCCAAACCTCCTAGGAACCCAAAGGATGCTCAGGTCCTCCCCTTCTGAGACGGAACCCAAGATGGCCAGGAAAAAACACACGCTCACCCCGTTGAGCACCCACCGCATGGACAAGACCCTCTCGGACATATCTCCAGAAGACTTGAAGAAGGCTCGAGAGATGTTCGTACAAGCAAAAGCAGCCCTGCAAAAAAAAGAGGACTCACTAGCGCCCCCACCCTCTGGAGACGACGACGTCACGGACCGCTATAGTACGACTAGCTCGGAGGACATCAAGCGTACGGGAGAGATAGCGTCTCAGTTCATCGAGGGTTTGGACAAGATCCAAGACGTACTCTTAGTGCTGGTTCTCAAGTTCGGTCGATCAACGACAATGCTCCTAGCCGTCCTCCTGGGACTCATACCTGTGACGACCCTACTAATCTGGAATCTGACAGTAGGGTACGGCCAGCAATACGACACCAAAGAGCTGATTCGTCAGCTAGAATCGATACAACGCGAACAGCGAGGTATCCTGAGGCAGGTCAATGAGGCTGTCAGTAGGGCTACTGCCGCCGAAGCTAAGGCCAAGGAGGCCAAGGAAGCTGCTCCTAAAGTCGTCATGGACGAGGCGGGTAATGCCAAGTTGGTGGTCAAGGGAGAAGGGTCTCCTACAGACCCCCCAACGAAGAAACCACAAAAGTTGAGTAGGGAGATCCAGATAGAATTGGACTTCTAGTCCTCGATAATCCCATCGACTACGTCCATGTCGATGATGCGGCACTTCTCCCCATCGAAGTCGAACTCCGTACCATGGTGCTTGGGGAGAATGATTTTATCCCCTGGTTTGAGACTCACCTCAGCCCTACCTCCACCTTTGAGGCGTTTACCCTTACCGACGGCAAGGACTTCAGCCGTAGTGCTGAACTTCCCGTCTTTGGCGGTCCGAGGGATGTAGAGACCCCCTTCGGACTTCTCAGGGAGGGGGTCTTCTTTGATGAGGGCTTTACCGTCTAGGGGTTTGACTTGCTCAACGCCCGGAGGCGTAGAAGGGGGGTGAGTCATGTGGGAATCCTTAGATTTAGGAGTGCTTAACGCCCGGAGGCATAGAAAGGCGGTCTCATAGGTACGCTAGAGCGATCGCATTGCAAGCGACGTGCATGAGGTTGTCTGTGATAATCATCAACCAGACTGCCAGGAAAGGGGGGGTCTCTGGGTTGTAACCTGTACCCTTACACATGGCCCAGGGTTTGGGCCAACCCTTTCGGGGCGAGAGGAAATTCTTTGCCCAGCAGACATAGCGAGCGAGCCTCCAGTGGTCGATGACTACATGGGTACCGAAGATGAATGCAAGGGCTACTACAGATTGTGTGAGAAGCCCAAAAGGGATCGTGTAGACTAGCCCATGCGCTAGAGCCGGTCCCCAACTGGAGACCTTGCGTTGCGCCATCCAATCACTTTGAGTGACGTAATCCCCTACGACATGTAGTACAAGTGGGGCTAGGTCTCCAAATAGTACTGTCATCTCTTATGCTTTACACCGAAGATCTATTAGTCCCCCCGGCAAAGGGTGGATTCCTACGATGAGCGCTGGCAGCGTAACTTCGAAGCTTCCCAAAGGCGCCTAGCTCTCAAAAAACGAGCTATCGGGCACATGGGGGGCCACTGCGCTCTCTGTACCTACGACAACCCTGTGGGACTAGCTTTCCACCATACCGACCCAGCCAGTAAGGACTTTGAGATTAGCTCGAGTATGAACTGGGACGTTGTCCGTCCTGAGCTAGAGAAGTGTGTATTGCTCTGCCACAACCACCATTCTGAAGTGCACGCTGGCTTCCACCCTGAGCTGCTGGTTCTAGACGATGCTGACAGGTGCTACGACCCTACCTGTGAGGAGTAGGGTGTCAGTGCTTGGTGTTCTGGTAGAACAGCCAAAACAAGACCTGTTTTATGGCGAACTCTCGGAAGGTGGAGATAGCCCCCAACAGGATGATCCCGAACAAGAGTACGAAGTCTCGGAGTATCGAGTCCGGTTGAACAGCTACGACCAGGAGTAAGAAGAAGGTCAGGACCCAATAGAAGGCTCGACTGTGGGCATAGCTGTGCGACCAGGCTTGTTGTACTTTATCCATGCAGTGCTCTTGTAGTTCAAAAAGTATTTTGTTGCGGGGGGCTCGTCCACGGACGCTGAGATTGTATATAGGCCGAGAGGGCCTGGTACGACTGATGTGCAGCACGAAAGTCTTCGAGTCCCCCTCCCAGGTCTGGGTGGGTTTTCCGGGCAACCCGCTTCCAAGCCGTACCCAAGTCGAGTATAGTCGGAAGTGTCGTGAGCTCTAACAACTCCAAGTGAGACTTGACCAACGGCGTCAGTTGTCGTGGCCCCACAGGCTGTTTCAGGGCTCTGGGGGGCGGCCTTGGAACCACCTCTTCGAGTAATTTTATGATCTCTTTTTTTTGTTCGAGGATACTTTGAGCTAGCGCTCGGTCTCGGAGCAAAAATTCGAACTCCACAAATCTCGAAGCTACCTCCTGCCACCAGGGTACGAGAGCCTCTTTCGCTTTGTTGTCGATACAGCAGCGTCGAATAGCCGGCGCCAAATAACCCAGGATCCAATAGTCCCCATTTTTGTAGAATCGAAGTCGAGGTGTCAGTTTGTAGGTAGGGACCCTACACTTGCACCAACTATTCGCCCGCAAACCCAGAACTGGTTTGCGTTTCCAGTGGACGTGCATCACCCCCTAGGTACCCCGATTGGGACATGAAACAGGCAAATATCCCTAAAAAATATTGGGCTGTAGGGCCAAGTACGGGTTGGTGTAAATCGAAGCGTAGCGTCAGCGCGATCAACCGAGCCAGGGCGCTCGGCAAAGACATGAGTATCTATGAGCAACAATCGCCGGAACGGTTAACACAGCCCCGCGGCAGCGAGCCGGCTAGCAGCGAGGACTGGGATCCAGACGGCTGGTCCTGCCCACGCGTACTTGGTGCGCTCTTTCCTGCCGGCAGTGCGCTCCCGTACGTACAGGCTGGGACGACTACATTTGACTTCGGAGATGGGAAGGGGCCGGTCCAGGCCCGTCGCCACAAGAACCCTGACGGAACTGAGGGTGGTTGGGTCGCTGACACTGCGACCGTCGCTGAGACTGCTCACATAGGTCCATATGCCCGTGTCTATGGGCAAGCTAGAGTCTATGCCCAGTCCCAAGTCAGTGGCCAGGCCCGCGTCAGTGGCCAGGCCCACGTCTACGATCAGGCCCAAGTCAGTGGCGAGGCCTGGGTCTATGGCGGGGCCCAAGTCAGTGGCGAGGCCCGAGTCTTTGGCCTGGCCCAAGTCTACGATCGGGCCCACGTCTATGGCCAGGCCCACGTCTTTGGCAAGGCCTGGATCTATGGCTGGGCCCAAGTCAGTGGACAAACCTTCATCTATGACCGGGCCCAAGTCAGTGGCCGCGTCCGTGGCCAGGCCCAAGTCAGTGGCGAGGCCCGCGTCTTTGACCGGGCCCAAGTCAGTGGCGAGGCCCGAGTCTCTGGGTCGACCAGAGTCAGTGGTACTTCCAAAGTACTTGACTCTACTCTATGCCTAGGCACGTACAAAGACATCGATTGCGATCAAACACCTGATGTCATCAGTCTCAAGGGAAGCCTCGCTATTGTAGTAAAAGACCGAATCATCATTGAGGCCCGACACAAGACTTTGGAGGAGTGGGATCGGGAGCCCCCACCTGACTGGGACCGACTGCGACCCCACGTCGCGTTGGTGCTCCCGAAACCTCCCCCGACTGAAGGGGTACACTTCCTCGATCAAGTCCTGGAACAATGACGACGACTACATTTGACTTCGGAGACGGACCGGTACCGGCCCGTCGTCATCGCAATCCAGACGGAACTGAGGGTGGTTGGGTAGCTGACACTGCAACTGTCTCTAAAACCGTTCAGGTCAGTCCAGATGCTCGGGTTTTTGGCGCGGCCCAGGTCTGTCATATGGCCATAGTCTGTGACCATGCCCACGTTTCTGACCGGGCTGACGTCTGGGGGCAGGCCTACGTCGGTGGCTTTGCCTGCGTCTATGGGGATGCCAGAGTTGGTGGCCTGGCCCGAGTTAGTGACCATGCTCGAGTCTGGGGTCATGCCGCTATTTCTGGTCAGGCTCAAGTTTACGGCCATGCCGAAGTCAGGGGAGAAGCCAAAATCTATGACGGGGCCAACGTCTTTGGCGAGGCCCAAGTTTATGGTGTGACCCGAGTCTTTGGCGAGGCCCGAGTCAGGGGCTTTGCTCAAGTCTTTGGACAGACTGAAGTCTATGGTCAGGCTCAAGTTTACGGCCAATCTAAAATTTACGGACAAGCCCGAATCTATGACTGCACCATAGTAAGAGGTACTTCCCAAATATCTGACGTGTCTCTGCATACAGGTATTTATCACGGTATCCACTGCGGTCATTCACCAAATGTCATTACTTTCAATGGAAATACGGCTATCGTAGTAGAAGACCAAGTCATCATTGGAGAGCAGCACAAGACGCTGAGAGAGTGGGATCAAAACCCCCCAGCTAATTGGGACCAACTACGACCCATTGTCGTGTTGATGCTCCCGAAACCTCCCCCGACTGAAGGGGTGCACTACCTCGACCAAGTTTTAGAACAATGACGACGACTACGTTTGACTTCAAGGACGGGAAGGGGCCGGTCCCGGCCCGTCGCCACCGCAATCCAGACGGAACTGAGGGTGGTTGGGTGGCTGACACGGCAACCGTCGCTGAGACGGTTCATGTTGGTTCGGATGCTCGAGTCTATGACCAGGCCCACGTTTTTGATCAGGCCGAAGTCTATGACCATGCCCAAATTTATGGCGAGGCCCGCGTCCATGGCCAGGCCTGGGTCTATGGCGAGGCTCGAATCTGTGGGGATGCTCGAATCTGTGGGGATGCTCGAATCTATGGCCAGGCCCGTGTCGACGGTGAGGCCCAAGTTTATGGCTGGGCTCGAGTCTTTGGCCAGGCCGAAGTCAGTGGTAATACCAAAATTTTTGACATGGCCTTTATTGGATACTCTTTGGGTACTATGAAGGTGTCCTGATCACGGAAGATCCTAAATTAGTCTATGTCTCTAGACATGTGGGTGCAGCGATTGTGGGTAGTCAAGTCATTATTGAAAAAGAACGCAAGACCCTGGAGGAGTGGGATCGGGAGCCCCCACCTAACTGGGACCAACTACGACAGCACGTAGTACTAATGCTCCCGAAACATCTAGTCGAGGGAGCCCATTACTTAGATCAACTCATGGAATTCAGTGACCATGTTTGACTTCAAGGATGGAGACGGGTCGGTCCCGGCCCGTCTCCACAAAAATCCAGACGGAACTGAAGGTGGTTGGATAGCTGACACTGCTCATGTCTCTAAGGCTGCTCACATTGGTCCAGATGCCCAAGTCTATGGTCAGGCTAAAGTTAGTGGTCATGCCCGAGTTCTGGGCCAGGCCCAAATCTATGATGGGGCTAACATCTATGACTCTGTCCTAGTCCGTGACCAGGCCCACGTCTATGGGGAGACCCACGTTTATGACCAGGCTCTAATTTATGGGGAGGCTAGAGTATATGATGAGGCCAGAATCTATGGTGGGGCCCTTGTCTATGGGGCGGCCCACGTCTGTAATCAAGCCCGAATTTTTGGTAGTTCACGTATTTGTGGGACTACCAAAGTGGAGGCAGGTTGGGTGCATTTTGGACACTATCGGGATGTTCTGATTACCGAAGACCCTAAGTTAATTTACATCTCTAGACATGTGATGGCCACGGTTGTGGGTAGTCAAGTCATCATTAAAGAAGAGCCTAAGACTTTGCTAGAATGGGATTGTAAGCCTCCTGATGGGTGGGAGCAACTACGTCCTCTTCTGGAGATACTAATCCCCAAGGCCGCACTTACACCAAGTACCCATTACCTCGACCAGTTGTTAGACGATGGTTCTTAGTCTCCATGTGGCGATCGATTCTCAACTTCCTATTGAGTTGGAGTTCCCGGCAGTAGCTTTTGGTTCATTTGTCTCGAAGCATCCTGGGGTCATTGTTTATGACGAGACTCCCGAGTCTTCCCCCCTTGCTCGTTTCTACATCGACTTGATCAGTGGTAGGCCTTTACCCCTCCAATATGTCACTCGACAAGTGGACAGTATAGCCTCTGTAGTGTCGGTGGTTCTGCACATGGATAGGGCGTCAGCTCTTCATCCTAGGATGCATAGCTTGGTAACCTCTGTCGAGCTGGTGTCAGCTATGAAAGAGGCGGGGATGGCTCACATAGACCGGGACCTGTCCCGTCTCCTCCTGTTTATTGACCAGTACTTGTTTGAGCAACCTGCGACCAAGCAGGTACTAGAGGAGAGGCTGCCTCTAGTCATAGATTGGCTCAGGGGGTGGGTCTTCGAGGAGAGGCTCCCATCTCTACCGGCCGAGCCCCCACCCCCGCGAGTACTGGACTATGGGACGAACGGTTTTGTGGTCGCAGAGGGATCTCGACCAAATGAAGACGTCGTAGAACTCTACCGAATGGGGTATCTCAGGGGGGTACTGTACTCTCGGGACCACGTGTTGGCGTTTCGGAAGAGTCGGCACTTACAGTTTGACCTGGCCAAAGCGGCGGGGATGCTCAACGCGGTGGCTCGAGAATTGGGTCAACCAGAAAATTGGGTAGTCGAGGGCCTTTTCTTGAGGGGGACCTCACAGCTCTCCAGGGAGAAGTTGACCGAGGTTTTTTTGAGAATTTGACGGAGTAGGGGCTGGTGGTACTAACCACAATCGCTCCGAGTGCTGTTGTGGGGGTTGCTAAACCTCCTCCGAAAATTCTTTTAAAAGGTCATGTCTAGGTAGACATGGCCTTTTTAGTTTCGGTGGGCACGGACGGCACTACGGATTGGGTTCAGACCCCAGATGGTAGCCGGTACAATCTGGGGCCTCTCAGCGTACTGAAATTCGTCACGAAGCTAGCGAGACCCAGTCAGGCCCGCTGGGTGCTGGATCAGTTCCTGGGGGAGGGTCAAGCGATGCTGGCAGTCGATGAGGAGCGGATGTGGGCCTTGTTGGCTCCCAAACGGTCACGTTGGGCTGCAGAAAAAGGTGGAGAATTTCCTTATGGGTTCGTTCCTGTGAGGTTACCCATGGATATTTACGAGCACCTGACCCGTACTGAGAGAGTCGTCGCCTACCTGGATAAGAAGGCTAGCTTTGGGGAGACGGACCCTAAAGCGTTTGAGTACCTGAGAAAAGAAGCTGGTAAAATCCAGAGCCCTAACCAGAGTGACAACTCGACCTACTATGGGTTGGGTGAGGTGCCGGTACATGAGGCGGCAGACCCGGCTCCCGAGCCACACACGGTAGCTGCTTCAGAGCACTTACAGTTCGACGTCTATGACCAGAACATGAGGTTAGCTCGAAAGATATTGGACTGGAGCAGAGTGACGGTTGCAACTATCGACTCGAAGGTTGCCGCAGGTCGCAAGTTTGACTCTAACCGTGCCAAGTTTGATGTGCACGCGCTCACTTCCAAGGTAGCATCCATTTGTGAGGGAACCTCTCTCACGGAGGAATGGGTTCGGGGGGACCTACAGAAGCTTGCTGACCGGTCGAAGGGTCTTCTTCGGATGTTCACGGGGTCTAGGTTTGGGGATCTTCACGACTACAAGACGGGGAAGTACATTCGACCAGCTACTCGTAAGGAGCAGCAAGACTCTCGTCGAGCGGGGCCTGAGGGGGTCATCAAGGTCGATGGCCGATCTGTGTACGTAGAAGATTAAACATTCAAATTAGAGGTAATACATGGCAACACCATCGCAAACTTCGAACTACATCTATCGTCAAGGTACTACCCCGAACACCCGGGCGGCTATCAGTCAGAAGAACAAGGTCTACAGCTACCTGGCTGGGACAACAGAGTTTCGACAGATCGGGGTCCTGAGTGAATTTGGGCATGACGAGTCCCGGACTCCCGACCCTGTTCGAGGTATTGGTTTTGGGGACCAGATTGCTGAGCTGGTACCAGGTGTGACGGAGCCCATGACTTTGACGGTCAACAAGACTCTACTTTACGCCGTGAACTTGTTTCAGACGTTTGGCTACAAGGGAGGGGTCGAGGGGCTTGTCCGTTCGTTGAAGCACCATCGCTGGCCATTTGACATCAAGCAGGAGTTGGTATTTTCCGAGTTGGCAACAGCAAACGACCTCGAAGGCACCAAAACGGCTAATACTCAACCCTCAGGTGAAGGTTTTTTGACCACTGCAGTTCAAGCCCTCATTACGATCTACGAGGGTTGTTGGATGAACAGCTATTCTGCATCCTACACGGCGGACGCTTCGATAGTGACGGAGAACAGTTCTGTGACGGTGACGGACATCCTCGACGGGACGAGTCAGTACGGGGAGTACGTAGATACTGGGTTGGCACCGACAGATGGGCTGGCTCCAGGTGCTGGAGCTTCGTACAGATTCTCTGGAAATAGTGCAGTAACCCCCACTTTCTAAAATCTATTCTAGGGGGGAGCTACTCCCCCTAGATAAGAGATATTACAGAGATGAAGATGCAGACTCAGATGAATATCCTGACGAGAGGTCTCGCACCCTCGTAGACTCTCTTTGGTCCGTCTTCATCTCCAGGTTGGAGATGAAACAGTGACGACTCTACAAGTAGAACAGCTCAAGTCGGTCCTCGAGAGGGCTAAAAATACGGGTATTTGCGAGGAGGCGGTCACCGTCTCCGGTCTATCCTTAGTGGTCAGGAGCCTCCCTCCTGAAGCGTACAATGACATTTACGCTGAATTGGAGGCGTGCGCTGAAGGGTCAGAGTACATGCACGGTCATCAGATTGAGCACGTATGTAGGGCTATTTGCGAGATTGAGGGGGAAGACCTCAGGGACGTAGAGTACATCGAAGTCGAAAAGGAAAATCCGGATACCCACGAATTGGAGATGGTCAAAGTCCCACGGCATGAGTGGCTGAAGGACAATCTCATGGCGACTTGGAGTCGGGAGGTCATACACACCCTCTACCGCAAGTTCATGGATGCTGTGAACCAGGCAACCGAGGAAGCTACGAAGGGGATTGTTTTTCGAGTCGAGACGGAGACGGCGGAGGAGAAGTTTCGCCGTTTGTTGGGGGAAGCTGTCCTAGCGGGAGACGACATCCCAGACGACATGCGAGAGGCTATTCTCAAGGAGCACGACCTTTTGTCAGCCACGAGTGAGGAGGAATTGGCTAAGTTCAACGAAGATGCCAAGAAGTTTTTGGCAGAGCAGCGGACAAAGATGGGTTTGGACGAGAGGGAAGCCCCTAAAACGACACCGGCCCCGCCCCCTTCAGAGCCCCCTCCAAGTACAGTCCCCATAGAGGATCTGATGGCTTCGAGGACACCTATGAACCAGGAGGCGGTTCAAGAGCGAACTCCCATCACTCCGGAAACGAGGGTTGAAGTAGCAAACAAGCGCCCCCCACTTCCGGCGGGGATAGAGGTGGTTGACTTGGGTAAAAAAGGGGCTGAACGAGCGGCTCAATTTGCGGCTTTGGAGGAGGCAGCGGCTTCAGATGGCTTGGCTCTAGACGAAGGGGTTTCTCCCAATCAGGTCTACCAGATACATCAAGGGGGTCACGTCCTCGAGAAGCGGACTCAGCAGGGGGTGAAGTCCCCGCTGGTCATAGACAAGAAGCCTACCGGAGGTATCAACAAGAAGTACAATCCCCCTAGTGGAGGCGGTCTGGACCCTAGGTCTCACAAAGGCCGCTGATGCCGGGCACTACGGAATCGGTTGAACGGTACGAGGCCGAACAACGTAAGCTACGTCAGGAATACGGCTCGGAAGAGAGTGACGAGGCCGTTCCTGAGGTTCAGGACATCCCCGAGGTCAACCCAGAGATATACAAGGACGTAGAGCCCCTTTTGTTTCAAGGATTTTTGACGGCTTCCGCTACCATCTACAAGCAACGGTTCATCTTCAAGAGTCTCAACCATCACGAGTTCAATCGTTTGTCCTTATTCGAGGAGGTTGGGAGAGACCCCGTAGCTTTACAACACTACTATGACTTGTTCTTGGCCTACGGGGTCTTCATGGTGGCTGGGCAGAATGTTCTCTCGAATCGGGAGGACCACATCCAGGACTTGGTGAAGTTCTTTTCAGAGCTCAACCAAGAAGCCAAGCAACTGGTCATAAGGAGGCTGAGTGACGTCAACCGACGCGCGGCTCGAGCGACCATTCTAACGGAGGCCTTTTCGATAGAGCCAAAGTCTCGAATGAGGTGGGCTCAACTGAAGAACTTAGACTTGACTTCGACGGCTGTGACGGGGTTTGAAGGCACGACTTCTTTGGGATTGAACTGGGGACAGCTCACGTGGAGGGCCCTCAACTCCTTCGAGGACACACGAGAGCAGGCTGAGAGGGAGTGGGAGAACGCCAAGTTCATCGCCTCTGCCATGGCGGGTAAAGGTATGAACAAGATCTACAGTCGAGACAAGCGACGGCGGGAAGAAGAGAAACAGGAGAAGATTGACCGTCGGGAAAGGCTCATCCGCTATGTACTTCTGAACGAGCCCCTGGAGGGCCCTTCACGAGGCCCCATCCAAGTTGCCCGGTCTGTAGCAGACCTCTCCACACAGTTGGAGAGGGACCTCAAAGGTGAGCAGGACTGGCACGATAAGGTCATCACAGACCACGAGAATCGTGTCCAGAAGAACTATGAGAGCAAAGTGGCCCACATTCGAGAGTTGCAGGAGAGGCACCTCGAGAAGTTTGGGGACAAGGCTTTCATCACTACGACGGACATCAAGTATGGTCTGACACCTCAGGAGGTCAAACAGCACATCGAGAGACGTCGGGAAGAGAACGCGCGCAGTCTTGCGACGAAACAAAAATTCTTGGAATTTACGGATGAGAAGCAGGCTCAGTTGACCAACAAGTGGGTGCGCAGATCCACTTCTCAGGGAACTTCTGGTGTGATCCCTGCTCAGGCTTCGAGTCGACCTAAGTCTAAGCCTTTTAATGGGGGAAGCTCCTGATGCCGACCAACGAAGATATCCTAAACTTAGGTGTAGAGGTAGACATCCGAGAGTCTCTCAGAGCTATGGAGAGATTTCAGAAGGAGATGGTCGACGCCCTGAAGACCATCGCCAGCTCCAGTAAGGAGATGGGCAAGACTGCCGAGGAGGCATCGAATAGGGCAACTGAGGCGTCAGAGGAACAGAAAGAAGCCGTCGAAGAGGTAGCCGACGCCTATAAAGGCCAGAACAAAGCCATCATAGGACTACAGGCAACCATCAAAGAGTTGAAGAAGTTGGAGAGGCAGGCTTCCGGTGATGAGAAGAAGCATATCGAGGAGCAAATCAAACTTTTCGAGAACAAAATGAAAGTTCGTCGAAAGGTAGACCGGTCTTCGAGTAAGAAAAAACCAAAGTCCGAGGGAGTAACTTCTCCAAGGAAAACTACGGAAGAGTTGCGAGCTTCGTTGAAAGAGGCTGGGGAAGAGCTCAAGCGCCCCCTCGAGAGTTTTCTGTCTCGGGATGCCAAGGGGCTCATCGAGGGAAGCTTCAAAGGTATTGGGAGCATTTTCAAGGGGGCTATCACGGGTCTTCGCCTCGGGGGCCGAGGGGCGAGAGACCTAGCCCTAGGGGCTCGTCAGTCGGCAGGGAGGGTTGGGGCCGGAGTCCGCACTGGCTTCGCTCGAGGCGGCGTGAGAGGAGCTATGGGGGGAGGCCTCAAGGCTATGGGGGGAGAGACCCTCAAGGGGCTCTCCGGCGCTCTCAAGGGCCTTTCCAAGCTAGGTCCTATCCTGGGGATGGCTACCTCGGCTCTAGTGGGCATCATCAAGCTATTTTTGGATGCGGATTCGATGGTGAAGGACTTCAATAAGAGCGTTCTTCAGTCAGCGTCCAACATCGAGTTCCTGGCAGGTACACAGGGGAATTCTCAAGTAGCCTCTGCAAATATGGAGAATGCCTTGAGGGGGGTAGCCGATGCCGCTTTCGACGCTCGCTTCAATCTGGACTGGGGAATCACGAAAGATGAGCACGGGGCTGTTCTGAACGTGTTGACCCAGGAAGGGGTGGCTCTGGGTCGACTGTCCCAGATGGCGGGTCATTCTCGCAAGGGGGTGGAGGCCCTGTCTAAGACGTTGGTGGCCACAGGGATCAGTTACTCTCGCTCGCTGGGCGTACCTCTTCAAGAGATCAATCAGATCCAAGCGGAGATGATTACCGAGCTTGGAATGAGCATCGATGACACGAGGGAAGCCTTCTCGAAAATCTCTCGGTCGGCAACCGAGTCGGGTATTGCAGCGAACAAGTTCTTCGGCATGATCCGAGGGGTCTCTCAAGACCTGAGTCTGTGGAACTTTCGTATGACGGAGGCCATCGACCTTCTCGGTAAACTGGGGAAGATCATGAGCCCGAAAACTGCGCAGAAGTTCTTCCAAGAACTGTCTTCGGGGTTCAAGAACATGGGTAGTCAAGAACTTTTTCAGCAAACCACGTACGCGGGAGTAGGCAAAGTTCGTAAAGTCGTTCAGGAAGACATCGAGGTAAAGCAGAAAAAGTTGGCCAAAGACATTGCGGAGGCTCAGGGGAAGGCGACCGACACGAAGTTCGTAGCGGACACCCTCACGAAGATTCAAAAGGGTGGGTACAATGCTGCATTTCGAGAGATCCGTAACATAGCCAAAGTGGGAGGAGACACGGCTCAGATGGGCGTCTTCCGGGAGAGGGCCTCTCAGATACAGCGGCAGCAAACGGCTATGAAAAGGGATGACTTTGGGGTGGCTATTGCCTCTAAAGACATCCAAGACATGGGGGGTCAGTTGGAAATCATGGAGTCGGCACTCAGCCGTTTTGGGGGAGACATCGTAGAGGCTTATGGGTCGATAGGACAGGTTTCTACGGCGAATGCTCTCGGTAAGTCCCTAGAACAGGTAGACCAGATGGTGGCCCTCCGCATGGCCGTCGACGCTCAGCGAGAGATACTGATGGAGGAAGCCAAGACTCAGGAGGAGCGGGCCAAGGTGGCTAACATGACGACGGAAGAGGTCATCAGCAAGTTAGACGAGGGGGTCAAAGATCAGATTAAGCAAGTGGGGATGACGTCCGAGGACGTTCAGAAAGAAATCAGGACTCTGGCCAAGAACCAGGGGGCCCAGACCATGAGCTTCATGCAGAAGTTCGAAGTCTTGACGGACTGGTTCATGCACACGTTCTATGAGACTATCCTGGGGATCTGGGAAGCTATCTTGAGTATCCCGGGTGTGGGCAACAAGGAGGAGAAGGCTCGGGTCGCCGCTCTTCGTGGGGCTCGAGGTGACGCGGAGCTCACTCAGGTTGTGAACCGAGGAGGGGACGTCAAGACAGGGCTGGCCAATTCTCAGATTATGTCGGACTTCATTCGAGCCTTGGAGTCGCGAGAACAGCTGTCCAAGCAGAGGGGTGCTGTCGACAAGGAAATAGGACAGCTGCAAGAAGCTCTCAGTAGAACGAATGAGATGGATCCCCAAAATGCGATCCTGGAGAAGCAGCTGGAGACCGCCAAAGCTCAAAAAGATCGTCTGGATACCTTATTTGACGGCATCAACGACATGTCTCAGAAGGTTGCTAGGGGCTTCTCCGACAAGGCCCTATTAGAGTCCTTGCAGATGGACACGGGTTTCAGTTTTGGGAAGGGTCCGGACGTAAACCTCAAAAAAGAGTTGTTCCAGAAGGATGTTCAGACTCAGGGCTTTGAGGCGGCGGCCTACAAGGCCGGGGCTACGACGGAGCAGATAGCCAAGGCTTTGTCCAAGACGGTTTGGTCGTCAGATTCTGAAGCCCGCAAAGTCGACGTATTCAAGGGTGTCTCTGATGACCTGAAAAAGTTAGGTCTAGCGAAAGGCAGTGTGGCGGAGACGGGGGTAGCTAGAAAGGCTCCCAAATCTGAGGGGGCAGTTCGAACGACTTCCCAAGTTGAGGAAATAGCCAGAAAAGCTCCTCAACTTGAGAAGAAGGGTGGAGTAGAGGACGCCCAACTCAAAGAGCAGTTAGGTTTTTCCGAGACTCAAACTAGTGAGTTGACGACTCTTCGGGAGAATCAGACAGATCAGAACGAAGCCTCTCTTGCAGCCATCCAAGATGGGAACTCAGACATTTCAAGAGCCTTGGACAAGAACTACCGGTTCTACAAGACGGATTTCGAGAAGGACGTAGAGAGGGCGACACTTGCCGCTCTCCGTCAAGGTCTATACGAGTACTACCTCTACAGTGGCATAGAGGACAGGGGGCAGGTGGCAGAAGCTTTCAATCGTGTGGGAGCCGGGGAGGCTGCCAAGATGTTTGGGGAGACGTTCAAGGGAGGTGAGGGCGCCAACCTCGCAGACACTCTCAACCTCATCAAGGCCCCCGCTAATGCTGCGGGGGGGTTGGTCACGGGTACTCGTGGGGGGCTAGCCATGGTCACCGCGGCTGCGGGAGAGGGGTTGGCTTCGGTGGGGGCAGGAGAACGCATCGTCCCTTCTGGTGGGGGGGCTTCTCCGATCCAGGTGGTCGTCAATGGGGTTGGGGGTCAGGACTTGGCGGTACTCATCAAGGGGAAGGTGGTTGAGGGTATTCGAGAGTACAAGCGGCGTGAGAAGTATCACTGATGCCTATCCACTCTGCCAACCCCGACTTCCAGAATGTCGCGACCCCTGGGTATGAGACTGGCTATTCTCACCCTTTGGACACCAAGATCAAGGGTATCCCCATGGCTTTCCAGGTCACTAGTCCGTTCGACCAACGAAAGGTTTTGATGCCCCATGCTCTGGTTCTCCACGTAAACCCTGCGAACCTGAGTGAGAGCTACAACAAGAAGATTGAGAGGATTCAAACTAGGGGAGGTTGGGTCGAGCAGCATTGGGGGGACCAACTAACAGAAATTAGTGCAGACGGTTCGACCGGCGCGTTCATGAACGTCTTTACTGGTTTGTCTTCTCTCCTGCGTCAAAGGACCATCGCTTGGGACAGGTATCGCGACCTCTACGACCTCTACTACAACAATGCGTCGGTCCACGACCCTTCTGGAAACGTCGTACTTCAGGGGAACATCATGCTACTGTACGACCGAGGGACGTACTTGGGAACCTTTAGGACGTTTGAGGTGGAGGAGACGGACGACTCCCCGTTTGCGTTCAAGTTGAATTGGACCTTCAAAGTGGAGCACACCATTTTGAGTATCTCTAGTTTGCGGTCGGCGGGTGAGGCTCCAAGATTTCAGAGGGAGAACACTTTGAGTGTCTGACCCTAGGAACAGAAACCCCGTGGGCTCGGGGATCCTCTCACAGATAGAGAAGACGTCGGACTACCACCCTCCGGGGAGGTATTCTCTGGGAGGGGGATGGGACCCCAGTTTCTTGACTTTCTTCAAGGACCTGAGTGTCACGGCAGACCCTCAAACGGGGGGTTTCATTCCTCTGTCAGGGGCTGGGAAAAATCCTAAGAGGTTTGTGGTCGGGGTCTTACCCCCTATCCAAAACATCACGGGGAGAGTCCTAGACCGCTCTCAGACGGCTTCATTGATAGCCAACCCAGAAAACCCTTTCGAGAACTTGTCGGTCCCTACCTCCACACCAGAGGGTGTCGTAACCGCTCCAGGTTATCAGATGGCTACTGTGGAGGCGTCGGGGAGTTTTCGGTCAGCCCCAGACCCTGGTAATGATGCCTCCCTGTGTAATGACGGAGAACTAGCGTGGACTAACATCGATGGGAAAATGGTTGCCAATGGTAAGGTAGATTCTAGAGGGGTACCTACTTCAGTTTGTTCACGTAGTTATTCCCCTGCCCAAGTCTACAGAGCTTTGGGGGAGGCCTATGTCAGGGTACATGGGGTAGAGCCTACTCCGGTCGAGCTGCAGTTCTACACAGCTCAATGCCTCCGAGAGACTTCTGGATTCCTTCAAAGTAACAACTTTGGTCAGATTGGAAATAGGGCAGAGCCTAATAGTTGCCCAGAATGTCTTCGAGAAACAAAGCCCTGTAGTTGCTCGGAGTATGCGGTCGAGTACTCTCATCGGGGGGGGACCCTCGTTCGGTATTTCAATTCCTATGCAACGTTGGAGGAGGGGTCTGATGCCTATGTGAGGCTCATTACGAAGCGTAACCCCAACGTGCGGGAGTCGGCTCGGAATGGGGACGCCCTAGGCTACGTTACGTCTCTAGCACAACAAGGCTATTTTCAGGAGCCCGTCTCAGTCTACTACCGGAACATGCCCAGGTACTTGGACCGCGTGGCAAAGGACACGTCTAAGTACGGTATCAACCTTCCTTCCTCGAAGAGTATCCCCAATGAGGCTCCAGACGTGCCTGGGTTTGAGGAGGGCGTCCTCGACTATCAGGCTAGGGTAAAGGACTTGGGTCTTTCTGGGGAGGCGGCCTTGTTTCGCTTCAATGAAGGATCCCCCTATGGGGAAGGGGCCCTCCCTACGAATAACCAGCCGGTATCTACGGACTCGACGTGGAAAGCTTCAGGGAGCAAAGCAGCTAAGGAAGCTACTAAGGACTTAGAAAAGAAGGCAGATACGGACGTAGTATTTACTGAGGAGGGCGGGCGACTGATCGCGGCTCAAGTGGATCAGGCTCGTAAGGCCCAAGCTGTCTTGAAGGCGATGGCCAGCACTCCTCCTTTGAGACTACTCGTCAATCCCAACAAGTTCTCGGTCAAGTCTCAGAAGATCGTCTCGGATGGGAATTGGACTCGGAACGGGCCGGTCATCGAGTTTTGGGGGGATGACCAGGATAAAATTAGTGGATCGGGACAGGTCGCAGCTTTCTACTCGGTGAAAACCAACCCTACTTTGGGGGAGGGTGGTCCAGGTCTTTCTAGAGCCGCGCGTAACCACAGTCAGGCTTGGCAGAACATCCAGTCCCTGTGGCTTCTCTACAAGAACAACGGGGCTCTCTACCTGCAAAACCTCAGCCAGGAGGAGCGCGACTACGTCTTATCGACGGTGGGGAGCATCTATATCCTCTATGACAACATCTTGTACATCGGGAGCTTCGACAGTTTCAACTTGAGCGAGACAGACACCAAACCGTTTACGGCTGAGTACAGCTTCGAGTTCACGGTTCGAGCAGCTTTCATGCTGGAGTTCCCCAACGACTTCAACTACGGGGCTCCAGTGACACTCACAGAGCGTAGGGCCGCGATCCCAGTTGAGCGCTCGACCTATGACCGAGAGAGTGGGGGGGCCGTGGGACTTCCTGGGGCCGTGAGTCTTCCCCCAGAGAATCGGTCGACTGGGACTTCGGCTAGTCAGCAGGAAAGCGCGTCCGATGGCTAGAGGACCTTTTCAAGGGACGTGGAAAGCCGGGGTACGGCCCACTGTCGTGACCGCGCCCGATGCCATTGTCTATATCAATGGTCAGCCGGACATGATTACCTGTGGGAATTGCAAACGACGGTTCGACATCAACAAGTACATCACGAGTGTGCAGGTTGACTTGAATGTCGACAATGCTCCTGGGACAGCCAACATCAATCTCAGTATCCCGAGGCATACCATCGACGACTTCATGTTTGAGGGGGAAGCCATCGTAGTCCCGATGATGGAAGTAGAGGTCTTCGCCAAAGGTTACTACCTGGTAGAGGGTCTCCCCCAGTACTATCCCATTTTTTGGGGGTTGGTAACAGAAACGAGCGACAGCTATTCTGGAGGGGAGCATACTTTCAGCATCAACTGTGCCGACATTCTAAAGTGGTGGGAGTTGTGTCGCATGAACGTCAACCCGGCCTACGAACAACCTGCAGGTCAGCTGGGGAAGAATTACACCACGGGAAATGTTTTTCATGGGGCCAACGTCTACGACGTCATCTGGACGTTAGCTCAACAGGCATTTGGAGACGTAATTCACGCTACGGGGTCTCTCACTAGTTTGATCAAAGAGAAACAGCAGAGGGACACGTTTGCTAGAGCTCTCTCGGACATGATGGGCTATTGGAGCCAACGCTTTGGTCAGGTTCGGTCCAACCTCTTACTTTACGGGACTAGAGGTACGGCCGTTCGGGGAGACGTCCTCTATGAGTCACTACCGACGAAGGGGGGACGAGGAATAGCAAACTACGCCTCTGCCGCGGTTCGGAAGGCGAATGGTGGGGACAACGGGAGCCAACTCCTGTTCAGTCCCGACTCGGTCACACCTTTTCGGTCCGACATCGCCAATGCGGCTCAACCCAACTTTTGGCAGAGTACGTTTCAGACTAAACTAGAAGTAGCCAACATTTGCAAAGAGGCCGTAGGGTTCGAGTTCTTCATGGACGTCACGGGAGACATCGTATTCAAGCCCCCGTTTTACAACCTGGACGTCCTCTCGAACAAGCCCGTTTCTTGGATTCAAGACATCGATATAATAGACTGGGATTTTTCGGAGTCCGAAGCCGAAGTAGTTACCCACCTTCAGATACAGGGTTCTTATGAAGGTGGGGCGATGGACATGGGCATCACTGCTGACTACAATACCCCCTATACTCAAGTCATAGACTACCATTTGTTGAGGAAGTATGGGTGGCGGCCAGAGACTTACAACGCCGAGTACCTCAACGACCCCTACGCTATGTTTTGGGTGGGGGTAGACGTCTTGGATAGGATGAATGCCCGGAGGCATCGAGCAACGGTCAACATCCCGTTGAGGCCGGAGTTGAGGTTGGGTTTTCCAATCTACGTCGCCCCCAAAGACCAGATCTGGTACATCCAGGGTATCAGCCACAACATCCAATTTGGAGGGAGAGCTCAGACGACGCTGACTTTGACAGCCAAACGTAACAAGTTCATAGCTCCCAGGGGGATTGGGAGCTTAGAGTTGGTTGGGTACAAGACCCCTGCTGAAGAAAAGGGCAAGGAGCAGAGTGAGCAAGTCCAGACGAAACCCAACAAGCCCTCGACGAAGCAGCTGAGTCAGACGGGTACGTTCAAGGTGAAGATCGGGGACGCAGCAGAGATTCCTCGACGGGTGCTCTCCAATGAGGTGACGAACGACCCCTACGCCCCACTAGTCCTGCGCCACCCAAAAACTGGGCGTGTCGTGGGTTACCCCAATGTCGTCATGGCTTACCTGAGACCCTACCAGCCAACTAAGGCAGAGGCCAAAAAAGCTTTGGGTCAATCCGTTTCGGGGAAGCGGGGGGGTAAGAAGATTCGAAAGAGGGAGGGGAAGGAAGCCGACGAGCAAAATTTGGGTAAAATTTTGGAGGGGTACACACAGAATACTGAACGAGACCTAGTAGACAAGCACCTCAGCAACCGCTACACCTTCGGATTGACTTCGGCGGGGTCGTACACGTACGTCCACGACTCTTCGGACGTAATCCAAGAGCTAGTTATCATCGAAGCGTCCAAGATTGAATTAGAGGGGGAGAGTGCCTCGAAGAGGTTGGGCAAGACTACGGTCATTCGACCGGTTTCGGACGAGCGGGGTTTCGAGCTCGTAGGTCAATTCCGCTACGGGAGGGGGGTAGCCTTGAGGGATGGGTCGCTGGTCTTGACAGAGGGAGACGGCCTCAACGCGAGAGCTGCAGTGAGTACCCAGTTAGCCCTATCCGGGGGTCTCTACGAGTCCCTCACGGCACAGTCGGCGGGAGTTACGACAGCCGTCGACAAGGCGGCTAATCCCGCTGACTCTTTGATGAGAATGCAGCCAGAAGACCTTCAGACTGCGGGTACCATCAACCCTGAGACGAGGTCCCCCGAGTTCTCCACGACCAAACCCAACTTTGTCGACGTAGCTCCTCTTGGGTCGGTTGAAAACCAAGGGGTCGCCGTCAATGTGGAAGCCTCACAGCTCTCTCGTGCTTTGACGTTGACTGAGATGCGGGTAAAGGACGGTCTCGACACGGATGTGGACGCCCTCTGTAACTGCCTTCTAGGGAGGTCGGACCTGGCCTTCATCAACGTCGGGTATCAGGTGAAGTTCCTGACAGGGACTGCCCCTGACAACACGACGGGGGGGTCTACGTCGACTGGGACGGGGTCTCCCCGATCAGCGGAGCTAGAACGCCTCTGGGCCCAACTAGACACCATCACCGAGGAGCTGGGAACTACTTCCACCTTACGAGAGTTTAGTGAGGAGTACAGGGAGGTGAGCGCCAAGATAGCGGCCTTAGAGCAGGAGTTTTACTCGGAGTCTGAGCTGGGGGCTCCCGTATCAGCAGCGACGTTCGCCCCTTCCGCTTCCACTATCTCGAACCGAGTAGAGTACTTTCTCGCGGACTTGTACGCGGCCTTGGACACCCCCCACCAAGAGTTGGAAAAGGCTATTCGAGGAGGCTTTCTGCCTATCACGAGTCGAGAGGAGGCTTTGGGTGAACCCGGGGCCACCCCTCCCAGAAGTCCACTATCTCCCCCATTTTCAGCCATTGGAAGAGCTCAGGGAGGGGACCCGGCTGCTCTAGCTCTACAGGGGTCTCAGGCCTTGAACGGCATGGCTGAAGCTTGGCAGGAATTCGGGGAAAGTCTTCAGAAGAATCCCAAGCGCGCAGCCCTCGAGGGTGAGATCGAGCGCCTGGAGAAGAACATCCTGGACTTGAACGCAGAGGAGCTGCGTCTAGACCAGGGGAACAACATACAAGGGATCCCCGACCCCTCGGAGAGACTCCGCACTCTACGCGAGAACCGGACGAAGTTGGAGCGAGACCTGGCGAACGTCAAAGGCCGCTTGAACAAGCTGAACAATGGCTAACGCGAATACAGACTTGGTAGGACACACCCCTGGGAGTCAGTTCTCCAGTGATGACTACGGCATCAAGGTAGCTGTCGTCCAGAGGGTGGACGAGGTCAACTTTACAGCAGACCTAAAGGTACTGACGGGGTCAGTCTCCGAGCGCTTCGAGATCAAGCTGACACAAGCCATGTTCGGTCCCCGTAGTTTTTGGGGAGGCATCCCGGAGGTCAATTCTCTGGTCGTCATAGGGTATCGACGTATCCAGAGTAAGCTCCGCGAAGCCACCATCCTGGGGTACCTACCGACCGCCATACGGTCTAGTTTGCGCTTCGACCCCGTCTCAGCGGATGACCCCAGGGAAATAGACCCATCCCAAGTCGGTACTTTCGAGAGCTTGTTCGGGCCCACGACACGGTTCAAACGCCTAAACCTACGTCCCGGCGACGTAGGAGGGATGTCTTCTGCGGGAGCAGAACTCGTCCTCTCCTCTGACTATCGGGCCTGTAATCGTGCAGGAGACCTCCTGGAGTTGAGGGACTCGGACAGGACTCTTGTTTCCTCGTCCATACACAGCATTACGACGACCTCGGGGGTGCGGGGGTTGTCTGGACCCGTACGTCGTGGTGCCTTCTTCTTACCGGAAGACATCTTCGAGGGGGACGGGATCACCCTCAAGTCGGACTCCAGTAGCCCCAACCCCTACTACGGTAGAGAGGAGCTGCAAGCCGCTGGTCCTGGAGCGGTCGATGGGGAGGAGCCTAGATTTGCACTGTCTAGTGGACGAGTCTTAGACATCTTCAACGACTTCAGTAGCTACCCTGCCACCATCTACTCGAATGGCAGGAAGGTTCACTACCCCCCAACCATTCGGGGGGCCTCAATTGACGATGAAAAGGAATTTGCAGACGCTTTCGTCGAGAAGAGAGTCGAACTCAGTCACACGACAGACTTGACGCAGGAGGTCCTCGAGGAAATCGATGGTTTCTCCATGGACCGCAGGCTCCCCTACATCGAGCAGGTTCTCGGAACGGTCGTGGGAAACTCCCTCAATTCTACGAGAGACCAGCGTCAATACGGTCAAGTTCTCAAGCCTACTTTGTTCGAGGACTTCGACTCGAGAAAACCTGGGAAGTTCGAGTTGGAGGTCGTCGACCGAAAACCCACCGCTCCGGACGACGAGGTCAACACCCTAGCGGGAGCGAGCCTTTTTCGGATTCGGCCCCCTACGGGGTTGAACGGGGCTGACAACCCCTTCGTTGCAGCGGTGAGCAAGCAGGGGAAGTTCTTTTTGAACGTCCCGGGGTCCTCGTTCGAGACCTACCCCAGCGGTACCAAGAACATCTCGGCAGAGGTCAGTTTGCAAGGGGCCCTCAAAGCTTACCTCGGGGCTGCCAGTTCCAACAGGGTTTCAGCTCACATCACGTGTGCAGGAGGTGTTCATCTAGACATTGGTAGGGATGCCGCGGGTAACGCGGTTACAGTTCAATACCACTCTGGCGTCAAGACGATTGCTGACGGCAACCCCAACGCCGATGGGGTTGCCTCCGATGAGGAAATTCGAGGGACCAAGCGACTGAAAGTCAGTGGTAAACATGAGAACCTGGTCGAAGGTACCAAGTTGGACACTGTCAGTGGTCTCTATCAAACCAAGGCAGACCGGTACAACCTGAACGCGTTCAGTGGGGTCAGTATCAACGCGGGTGAGATGAACCAGATGATCTCGGGTTCGTCTCAATACAACCATGCCGACCAGGTACTGGAGAACATTGCTCTGGGGGGTAAAGTCTCTACCATTTTGGCGGGGGGGTTGACTCAAACAGTCGTGGCAGGGGCCATCACGTACACGGCGTCGGCGGGAACTACTGCGTTCAACAACCCGGCGGGAGCTTTCAACGTCGTAGTAGGTACGGGGGCGCTGAGCATGACGGTGGCGAGTGGAGCCGTGACACTGTCGACCGCAGCGGGAGCCGTGTCCATCAGTGCGGCTACGGGGGCCGTGTCGGTCGCGGCGGGTCTGGCCCTCAACCTCACAGCTGGGACTACCATCAATCTGGTCGCCCCCCAGTATTTGGTAGGTGGCCCCGCAGCGACTTTAGGGGTGAGTAGGGGGCTTCCCATTCTACCTCCCGGCTCCCCGTCATTGGACTACATCACCAACGCACCCCTGCAGGGGAGTGCCGTCTTTCGCTCGGTTTGATTAAAAAATGCCTGTCACGGTAGTCCAAACAGTCTCCATCATGGTCCCCAGTTTGGCTGGAGTGACTTTTATTGGATACAAGACTCCAGACTGGTCCAGAGGTTTGGGTGTGGGGTTGTCTACCTGGACCCCCACCATCGTAATCAATACGAAAGACGCCGGTACCGCGGGGGCAGGTAAGGGCACCCCCATGCCTATTACGCTGTCCCCAACACTCAGGTCCAACTTGGTCTCTAGCTTTCGAGGGCAGGGGCTGATCGGGACTTCCATGCCCATTTTCGTGACGGCTTTGGCGTCGGGTTTGCGGGCCCTGTACCTACAAACAGTAACGAATACGATCCATACCGGGGTCGCTGTGGGGACGGGGGTAGCCACGTTCGTTCCAACAGCAGCGGTGTCTCACTTAGTTCGGGGATTTACCTCGGTAGGAATGACGGGAGAGGGGCCTACCAAGATGGCGTCTGCCATCGCGTCAGGACTAGAGACTACTTTTCGTGCGATGACTTTGACCCAGCCCATCGTTGGTCCGGCCAACTCGTCGACAGCGGTTGGGACGGGGACGGGCAGCATTGTGTGAAAAAGCATTGATTATCGGGCCCATAGTGCAGGGTCTAAAACTCTGCAAAAGATGGAGACCCAGATGATTACTAACCCCTTCAAATCCAGTTTCGTGAACGCCGGCACCTCTACTCAGCTCGAGCTGTAAAGGGGGTTTGTGAGTCTGAGTATTACTGGGTACGTACTGGATCCGGTCAGGGTTGGGGTCTCAACTTCTCCCTTTACGCTGTCCCCAGACAATCTCATTTCGAATCAGACGTCGTTTGATTCGGCCTACCCTTCCGATGAGTCTGAGCCGAGGGCGGAGTACCTCGTCCAGGTACTGGAGGAGTCTTTTTCGGGCCCTACGGGTCCAGACGGGCGACTCAGCCTTCCAGACGCTCGGTTTTTTTGGACGAAGAACGAGGGGGAGGTCCAGAACGGGGTCCAGATACCGTTTCAGCGATTTGACTACTCGGGTCTAGACCAGCGATTCAAGACGCTTCAGGGCCTCCCTGCAACCCTCCTAGGCACGCTTCAAGCGGACTCCAACACCAACCGTTTGGCGGTAGAGGTCATCCCCCTGATGACGAGCCTGTCAAACTACCCGGTTCGGATTACGACCAACAACCCCACCAACCCTACTCTAACGCTGACGGTTTTGTTGGTGGACGATGACGGCTCGTTTGGCAGCCCCTCGTCGGGTACGGTCGAATTATCTCGCTCGACGGGCAACCTTCATTGGAATACCACAGACGTCACAAACGAGCAGGGGAGAGAGGTCTACTTTCAGCGACAGAGCTTTGGTCGACCTTCTGAGACTACGGGGTCTATTGGAGTTATCGGTACCGATGACCTCGTATTGACCCCGATCCCAGCTACGGGGCAAGTTCCTCTACTCAGAATGGGTAACGGAGGTTTTGCTGCGGTCGTGGAAGTCGGGTCTTTTGGGTCCCCGTCGGCTGGGACTATAGAGTGGCAGACGGGAACGGGGGTCCTCAACCTCAATGCGACGGACTTGGGGACCTACGCGGGGCAACCCCTGTTGTACGAGGGGGCAGCTGTCCAGTTATTTCAGGTCCCTACTGCTACAGTGGGGACGGTCAGTAGTCCGGGAACGGTGTCCCCTTTCGATGAGGGGGAGGACCTCTACTTCCGGGTATCGGGGGTAGTGCAGTTTCCTACTACGAAGTTTGTGGACGCTTTCACGACGGGCAGGTCTGGAGAAGTTCAAGTACGACGATCTGACGGGCAGGTGCAAACATCTGCAGCGGATCAGAGTAAGTACGGGGCGTCGACGTTGGAGGTTGTTCGACCAGATATCGAACTAGAAAACGGCCACACCCTACGCCTATTCCGAACCCCTGTCGACCCTGCCAACGTCACGACCGCGCAGGACGTCACTGCAACGTACGAGAAAGTAGGGGCGATCCTGGCTGACCCCATCGTTGGCCAACCCGCGGTTTTTTTGCCAGCCACCCCTCTAGACACAGAACCACTCACGGTCCGGGTCACGCAAGGGACGGGTTTTTTCGTAGGAACGTTGCAGAGACTCGACGCGGGGTCTCCCACGGGGGGGTTGGGCTACGTCATTGACGCCTCTCAAAGGCAGCTACAATACGGATTTCGTACGGAAAACTTCATCGTAGCCCCGCCGACGTCTTACGGTGCCGTACAACTTCCGTTACTTCCCATTTTTCAGTCAGGATTGGTTGTCGAACTAGAGGAGACGGCGGGCGTAGGGGATTGGCAGACTCTGACGGTCGGTCAAGACTTTGTCGTAGACTACGCTTCGGGCGTGGTGTCGTTCACTCAAACGAGTGGGGAGGTCAAAGCTTCGGGCACTACTGATTCTACGGCGGGGAGCACCCTGACGGACGCTCTTCGAGACTTTACGGCGGAGGGAGTGGGGTCTGGGAATACTCTCGAAGTCTATGCCGGCGTCAACCAGGGGGTCTATACCGTTGCTACAGTTGGGACGGAGACGGTCACGGTCACTCCAGCCTTCCCGGGAGGAGGGTCGGACGAAGTTTACGAGATACGGACTGCTCGAGAAGTGCTGGCTGATCGCTTCTTCAGGGAGATACCCTCAGTAGACCCGAACACGACAGTCGAGCGCCTACAAAATCTGGGAACCACGGTAAATAGCCCACGTCTCTCCGTCGATACCAGCCACATAAACGTGAGTCGATTCAGGTTTGGGTCGTCGACTTTTTCCACGACAGTTACGACGGTAGTTAACGACGGAGCATTTACAGCCCCGGCTTCGCTGGCAGTAGGCGAAGTAGAGGTCAGTCTAGATACGGGGAATCTCAACTTCAGTCAGACGGACGTCACGGAGGGTCTCGACGTGTTTTGGGCTAGGACCCTCACTTTGGGGGTAGACTACAAAGTCCAATCGGGTTTGGGGTTCTTAGAGTTCACGGAGAGGTTATTCTCAGAAGAAGAACTCGTCCTCAACTACGCCCATCTAGACGACGTCTTATCGGACGGGACGGTTGTCAAAACCGCAGTCGTGGACGAACGGGGGGCATTTTTGGTCTCCAAAGAGTTGACTCAAGACCACCCCGACCCCACCAACACGCTCTCCTTCAATCCCGAAGGGAGGGAGGTGGCGAGTAGTCCTACTCCCAGGGCGTATCGGGGAGGAAGACCGCAGCGTTCGGACCAAGTTTCCTTCGACGTTACGGCCTCGACGGTCACTTTTACTGAGCCCTCCACTGTGACGGACGCCCTCCCCTCGGGGTCTAGGGTTGACCCCAGTGAGAACGTCTACGTCGACTACTACATCTTGGGGGCGCTTGGGGGGGAGAAGAACGTCTCGGTGCTACAGCCCCCCATGGCTACCGTGACAGTTGTCATCGAGGAAGGGGGTACCTCTTTCACTGTCGAGGGTGACCGTACGGCAGAGTTCTTAGCCAACCACGTCCTACTCCTGAATAGGACGGACGCCTACCTCATCGGGTCGTCCTCGTTCGACGGGACGGACACGACAGTCACCCTGGACCAGAGCCCTCCTCAATCGTTCAAGTCTGACTATCGTAATCCTACGTTGAAGGTTACCTCTGGAGAGATACGAAGGGTTGCCGCAGGAATCGGTCTTCCAGCTTACTTCGAGACGGAGGCCTCTAGCTTCGACCCCGTCCCCAGGGGTTCCAACCGATTCAAGATTTTAGGGGACGTCACTCGACTGTATCAGGAGGGGGTAGTGGTGTTGTACACGGACGACACCACTTTTCAAGACTACAGCCTCGTCGAGGGTTCGGAGTACAACGCCTCTTCCAATCGTACTACCGTTACTTTGAGTTCGAACGTGCGTCGAGGTTACGACAGCCTGACAACCGTCCGACGAACGATCCGAGCCATCCTCAAAAACCCATCGGCAGATGTCTTCACCTCTGCACCTCCTTTGTCGGGGTCTACTTTCAATGTCTACAAGCAGACGGAGGGCGATTCGAGCGAACTTTTGGCTAGGGGGACCGACTACACTTTGGACGATGCGGGTAGGCTATCCTTTACTGAACCTCTAGACTTGAATGAGTCGTGGAGCATTTCCTATACGGGGTCGGTCCTAATTGAAGTGGGGAGACGGGTACGGGCCACTTGGAATGCAGCCTCCATCCCGAGTGTCACCAACGGGTTACTCAATCAAACGTTGGTGATGGACTACACGACCTACGTTCCCGATACGTTCTACTACCGCGTGGAGACGATGACCAACTTTCGGGGGGAACTCTTGACGCAGTTCAATGAGGATGCCAAGGCACGGGCCTCTTCTCAAGGTCCCATACTAGAGAATACGCCGGGGGCTCGCCTACACGACCAAGGAAATGAGGGCCTCTTCTTCAAGGAACGGGACTTAGTCAATCAAGACGTCGTGGCGGTCCCTACTCTAAAGTACTACAACGACGCCATCAATCACCTGGAAGACTACCTCCAGGCTTGTGATGGTAGAGTCGTGGGGGATGGAGACGGGAGGTTTTTGTTCGACGGGAATCTAGACAACCCAGTGAGGTCTTCTTTTGCTACCGTCACCAATCAGATAGACGACTATGTAGAGCTCTCAGGAAACATGGTCGTTCAGGCTTACGAAGCTTCGGCGGTCAGTCGATTTTATCCGACTACTCGGGTGAGTATTGGGGATACAGAGGACACGACTAGTCTAGACACGGGGGACACCGTGTTCGACACGGGTCACCAACCGTTGACGACGGTCAACTCGATACGACGCCGGTTTCCTTTCGCCATGGTTACGGTGGCTGCAGAAGCGGGGGCTACGGTTCTCACGGTAGACGACGCTGACGGGAACTCTGTTTTTACACGTCCTGCGTTTCCGGACACAGTAGTCGTCGAGGTCGTTGACCAAGACGGGACTCCTATTGATACCACGGGTCTCACGGTTGACAGCTCTACACCTACGACAATCACTTTGAGTGGTGGGGTAGCTGCCCCTGTTCCAGTGGGGGCCACCGTACGCCTCTCAGAGACGGATACGGCCTACCAGCAGTCTTACATCGTAGACGTGGACGTAGGGGTCAACTCGAATGACGGCCTCTTGACATTTGTAGAGGCGGGGGATGTCCCCCCTCCTTTTACTCCGAAGACCTTTCTGACGATAGAGCAGTGGGACGTGGACTTGGGGACGTCTCCCAGTACGACCCGACCTGAGAGAGCCCCATTTTTGGATGGGGGGGTCTCTGACGATGACGGAGACGTTCAGACTCCCCTTTTGACGCCGAGGGTCGCTTCCGAGCTGGCTTTGAGTCCGTTGGACGGGCTTTCGATGGGGTTGGGGTTGTTGGATCTCGAGGCGGGTTACTTGACCGATATTCAAGCTGACGCGGTAGACCCTTTTCAGGGGGTTGGGGACGTCTCAGGAGGGACGCTTACAGTAACTACCCCATCGTCTTTTCCTACTACGCCTAGGAGGGGAGACCTCGTCCAAATCCTAGACGGGGTGCATGGCCCGAGTAATTACGTACGGGTTCTTTCTGCAGACCCCACCACCATTACCCTGGAGGAGTCGTTTTCAGCAGACACGGGACTCACGTTCACGGTGACGACGGTGACGGCACCTCTAGTCAGTTCGGGGTCTACCTCAGACACGAACGGGACGTCTTTTAACGACACGGGAGAGGACTTCGTGTCTGCGGGGGTCCTGCCGGGACACACCGTAGTCATTATCAGTGGGTCCAACGACTTGGAGAGGCGTCAAGTAGCGTCAGTCAACTCGACGACGTCTATCACCTTGGTCAGTGCGTTTACGAACGTCTCGTCGGGGTTCAGCTATCGTATCGATAACCCCGTCAACACCTTTGGGCTTGCTTCTACCTCTTCTGCCGAATTGGAACGACTCAACTTGGAGAAGCAGAAGGACGTCCTCAGCGATGACGCAAGTTCTGAGATCAACGCCTTGGAAGATTATGTCGACTCAGTAGGAACGGATATCTCTAGTTCAGCGGCGGGGAGTACGGTCCTCTCCAGTACTTTCGAAGACCTTACGGCTGACTTCGAGGCGGACGGGGTATCTCTCACGGACTACCTCCACATCACGTCTGGAGCCGATGCCGGGTTCTATGCCGTAGCTTCCATCGACAGTGCTACGGAGTTGACCGTAGGGGGTACCTTTACCGAGGCCGCGGGGAGTCTTTCCTATCGAGTCATTCGAGTCTCTGGCATCAGTTTGACTGGCTTGAATGAGGTCTTTGACGTACTGACTAACTCTCAGACCTCCTTGGCTGAAGTCAATACTTTGTTGGGGAGGTTGGCTACGGTTACGGTAGAGAACGACGCCGGAGCTTACGCGCAGACGGTTCGGGCTTCAGACATTACGACTAGGGTTTCGGAAAATACGGCAAGAGTAACGCAGGCAGGCATAGATACTTCCAACATCGAGGCGGTGCTGAATGACATCGACCGCCTCTACAACACGAGGTTCGTATGGATCGACGGCAGGATCAACCTAGGGACGGGAATACTGACGAGGAAAGTGCGCGCAGTGGAGGACAGGGAGGAAGCTCTGACGGCCCTGATATCGGACCTGACGAAGATCCTGACATCGGCGTGAAGCCGAAGTGGCAGTACCGTCAAAGGCTGGGGATACACGACCGTATGGCAGAGGTGGTCCAATTGACTATTGAAGCTACTAGGAAGCAGATAGAGCATGAGCGTAAGAAGTTGAGAAAGTTGAAGTACGGAAGCTGAGTAGATGGCTAATTGGCAAACCTTCCAAGTTCAGGTCCCCGGTAAAGACCTCCTAGAACCGGCTCGAAACATTCTCGAGCAGCTGATGATCTTCTTGGATGTCCTGAAGGCCATACTCGACACCATCAAGGTCTTTCTAGTAGACTTCGGCAACCCCCTCAAAGCATTGGTAGAAGCTTTGATCGGCCTCATAGAGGAGATGGTCTTAGCCTTGACTGTATCGGGGATTTTTGCGTTGTATCATGTCCCAAACCCCATAGCAGACCCCAACTTCAACTACATCAAGGGGTACGACTCTTTCATCAACGTCTTCAAGTCGAGTCTCGTGGACAGCAAGGACCCCAAAAGACCCCAGCCCCGACAAGGGTCTGCGCAGGGGGGATTTGTACTCCTAGTAGTCCAGGCGGACTCACTTTCGGCGATTTTGGGTAGGATTCAACAGCTGTTGAGGTTCTTCTCCAGGGAGTTCGAGACTCCCAGGTATGAGACCCCTCGAAACCTTCAGGTCTCCCCGTTGAGTGCGAGTGGGGACCCTCTTTTGTCAGTAGCCCGAGTATTCATCGATTCTGCGACGTCGATAGCTTTGACCTGGTCGTTACCCACTTCTCAGGAGACTCCAGACCCCAGCTTCGGAGACGTCATCGACAGGGTGGCTAAGGAGTTTATCCCGTCGAAGTTTTTGATCGAGCGCTCGGTGGAGATAAATCCTGCTGCTCAACTCATCGACATAGCAGACATCAAGAATGCAAGTCGGGCTGGCACTGTGGAATTTGGGAGGGAGGTACGTACGGTAGGGGGGCATACAATCATCAAACGAGACATCCTGCGAGACAACTTCCAAGAGCCTGTTACTAAGTTCACGGACTACATTGTTTTGGACCAGTCGACACTGGCCAATATTTCAGGTCAATTAGGCAAGTTTCGGTACGTCGACACGGACGTTGAACCCAACAAGACCTACTACTACCGGGTTCGAGCTTTCAGTGGGGACCTGGACATCGATGGGAACGGGCAGCTGAACTGGGGAGACCCCGTCCCTACTGACAACCAAGTCCCAAGTGTTACCTGGCCTTCAGCGGATGAGTCCCCTATTCTGGCTGGCAAAGCAACTGGGATTCTTCATACGAGGCTACCCCAACCCATTACCGGGACCTTTGATGTCATAGACAGTTTACAGAGAGTCTTTCAAGCGGCTTTCACTTGCGACTTTCATCGAGAAGTAGGTCCCGAGACTTCTCCTGCCATAGGGGCGGGGTCCCTGTCCAAGCACGCGGGTATGGCCAAAACGGTGAACGCCGACCTCATTCGGGGGACGTTGGTCAGCGCGTCTACCATCAATGAGGGGTTGGCCCTGAACTCGCGAGACTTTCCGTGGGAGGACTTCAAAGTACTCAAGAAGTCCATTGAGTTGGCCGATCTCGTGGGGTCGAGGATGTTGGACTCGGAGGCTTCTGTGGTTCTACGTTTTCAGTCCTTGATGGAGTCCCCGAACCCGCAGACCCCTCTGGGGGAGTCTACGACTCTGGCCGCGATCCAGAAGTTAACCGATATGGATACGACGGACGTGGAGAAAGCCAACATTTTTGTGGCTGCCTACACAGACACCCAGTTTAGGGAGGAACTCTTGGGGGTGGTAAATTACTTAGTTCCTCTCTTGTTTCAGGGGATCCCCCCCAATTGGCTATCTGTCGCGCCCCTACGGGACATAGTCCCTTGGGCGGGTCAGATCATCTATGGTATCTTAGATAAGATTCAGGCTTTGGCCGATGCTTTCAATGGGGTCCTAGGGGAGATCAATGCTTTTACCGACTTGTTAGAGCAAAAGATCAACACTCTGGAGGATACCTTAGCTTTCCTCATATCGGTTCTCAACCTCATCGAGACCCTACAGTTCTCAGCCTTCGTACTTCATGTCCCTGAGATTGGGGGGACAGTGCAGAATTGGATACAGGCAGTTGATACGGCAGGAGGCACAGCCCCCTTGACCGGACCTGGTGGGTACTCCAGTGGGGTGGCGCTAGCCTATGTCGCCCCAAATGTCAAAGCATTCAAAACCGCCTTTTCAGTCATCTTTGGATAAGGGTTTTAAGGTGTGAGCTACGACTTTTTAGGTACATTCAACAAGTCCCAGTTCGACCGCTTCATAGCGTTCGCTAGGTCTCAGGTGCCGTACGTCGAGGCTCGGATCAACCATATTCGTCGGGAGCAGGTCCGAATAGGGAGTCTCAGCTTTACGTTTGACGCCAACAACCTTCCCAGTGAGGTAGTAGCAAATCCCACTACCTCCTACTTGGCCAAGTTGTTAGCAGCCTATGAGGTGTTGGGGGGCAATCCATTTTTGGACTTGCGATCTCGAACTATGGACCAGGCTGTATTCGTTCGGAAGGGGTCTGAGACGCTACCGGCATCGATGATGTCCAGTGGGGAGGTCCTACCGACAAAAGGGCTTAGGGACGCTTTTAGTGCAGAGCTAGTGCGGTCTTTGAGGGGTCCCCTCCAAGAGACCCTGCACCGACGATTTGAGGCACTGGAGCGAAAGATTCGTCGAAGTCTGGACTATTCGGACCAGTTAACTAAGGAACTGGTCACGTTACAGCTCTATCAGGAGGTTGGGACTCTAGAGGGGTCGTTGGAGTTCGTAGCCGACCAGGTTCAAAACCTACTTGGTGACCCTACCTATCGAGCCATTTACAATGACAACGGGACTGACCCGTTGGGTCTCAACACGTACGCCCCTTTCAGTCAATACGACGTGGAGCCATCGGTAGACCCGCAGGTAGGAGGACCTCGGAGGACGGCCGACCTCCCTCGCCGGCAGGATACTGGGTTTATCGGTCCCGGGGGTACGAAGGGTTCTGGTTCGATATGAGCTTTGATCGAAAGATAGACCAGGTTTGCACGCACCACGTAGTAGAAGAGGCGCTTTTTTTCAACCCTGACCGAGTCATCGTCAAGCCTTTGAGGCCTATCTCGAACTCAGCCTCGGTGCGAGTTCGACTCAATGGGGTAGCCAACGTGACTCCTGCTGGGGTTCGCGTCCCAGCGGTCGGAAAGGGGTCTATCCCTGGGCCTTACAGCATTCAAGCTGGGGTCAATGACAGCCTGTCCATCGCTGTTGACAACGGGGCGGTACAGACAGTTACTGCCGCTGCTGGAAAAGTGATCTCCGCGGCGTCCTTGGCGAGGGACCTCTCGAGTAAGATAAGTGGGGCCTCCTTCTCCGTTACGAAGAGGGGTCAAGTTCAGGCTAAGACGTCTACCAGGGGCAAAGCGGCCCGTCTCATCTTTCCTAGTAGTACTCTAGGCCCCATTCTCGGTCTTACGCCCGATAGGGTCTACCGTGGGCAGCAGACCGTCCCTTCTTGGTCTTTAGTCACGGACCCGAATACCCTAGCGGACCGCCCTGCTAGACTCATCGTTTTTGACTCTCCCATCAACGGGACTAACGACTATGTCGAGATCTCCTATACGACCTTACGTCAGGAGTGTAGGCGGTGTGAGGGGGTGGGGATAGAAAACGACTGGAGGTACGACCGCCGCTTTGGAGAGGTTGTCAAAGCCCGGAACGCTGAACTCCTCGTTCAAGAGGTTCTCAAGATCACCTACACGGACAAGGGGTCCAACCCTTTTCACACGTGGTACGGCACGGGCTTGTTGGAGGCTATCGGTAAAAAGGTCACGAACCAAGGACTTCTCCAGAACCTCATCCTCAACGATGTACAAGACGCTTTCAAGAGGTGGCAGAGTATCAAGAAGCAGCAGGAAAAAATACAGGACGTTACGGATGAGGAGTACCCGTTCCGGCTGTTAGTAGTAAATCTGGAAGTAGACCCCCAAGACCCGACCATAATTTTCGTGAACGCTCTCGTTCAGAATAGGTCTGATAGCCCTATTCAAGTGACCAGGGGACTTCAACTTCCAGTTCCCCTCGAGGTTTAAGTTCTACTGTTGAGTAGGCTCTGTAATATATGGCTGACGCACCTCTAATCGAGTCCCGAGACGGTAGCTTTTCCACGAACCAAGTTCTCACGACTAATTTGGAAACGCTTTTCGTCACGGGGACGGTATCTACCAACATTGTGGATATCCAGGTATCCATCAACGGGGCTGCTTTTGTTTCGGACGCGGCGTTGATCTCCTTTAGTGGCATGGCGTTCAGTGTGCCTAACCCAGTATCCTTCCCAGAAGGGTTGGAGTTGAAGCTGGGGGCCAATACGATCTCGTTGCGGGCGATTGACCTCGTGGGGGGCGTCAGTGCTGTTTCAACGGCAGAAATTACTAGGATACAAGACTCGGATGATGCTGCACTCTTCATACCTACTGGGATTAGGGTGCGTAGAGGGCGCGGTACGGTCAATATCCTAGCAGCGAAGCCTAATACAGTAGTGGTTTCAGACGGTCAGACTTTTGGGAGTACCTTGGAATTCCAGGGGTTCAACTTCTACGCGTCTGTCGAGGAGGGAGGGACTTCTGGACGCTTCAAAGTCAACTCAGCTCTCGTCACGGCGGTGATGACCCAGGAAGAGGACCTCCTGGAATTGGAAGCGGGGGGTGCCACGTACACCCCATCCATGGGGGCCACCTCGATTCGAACAACTGTGACCGAAGAGGACGAGTTTGGTCAAGTTCTCCACACAGTCATCAACAAGACTACAGACATTACGACAGTCGTCAACGACTTGAAATTCCAGAACACTCTTTCTAGCCGAACCTTCACAGACTTCATCGGGTTTGTCCACAGTCGTTCTGGTACGTTGGCAAGTAACACCATCAACTCTGACCAATTTTCCGACGTCGACAGCTCGGAACCCTTGTACTACACGGTAACGGCCGTCTTGTATGATACAGTACAGAACATAGAGATCGAGACTCCCCATTCTCAAGAAGTTCTGGGTTCTCCTTTCATCTTGGACACCAACATTCGAGACTTACCAGGACGAACGGCCAGTGACATCACTCTCTCCTACATATCAGCAATTTTGCGTGTCAATGAGGAGATCAGTCTCATTCCGGGGTCTACGACGAAGGACGTGTCCATAGACCCCTTCGCCAGTGAAGCTGAGCGCCTGTGGTTCATGATGGACTTCGTCCACCGTTCCCAGAGTTTCTTGACGCTTCTACAGATTGACGACGCCAACAATGACGGCGTTTCAGACCCGGTAGTTGGGAGCTCTTACAAGCAAGCCCTGAAGAACGCCTTGGGCTTGAGTACAGATTCAGCCGTTCAAACTCTCATCGATACTCAATTCGAGAAGCTAGCCAGTAACTTCCAAAAGACGAGGCTCTCTGGTCGACCTTCGGTGGGGCAAGTAGTCTACTACACTTCTGTCAGACCTACCAAAGACATCATAATCGCTTCGGGTTCGAGTGTTTCTACGAATGCCGATCCCGATCAGGGGCTGCCTTCCGTCCGCTACATCGTGGGGGGTACCTTTACGCTTTCAGCCGATGAGGCGGATGCTTTCTTCAACTTCGATACTCAGCAGTACGAGGTCATAGTCGATATTACTGCTGAAGTCGCGGGGGAAAATGGTAATCGGTCGGCGGGGCAAATCATCAACGTCGTCTCGGGAGTTTCAGGCCTTTCGGTCATCAACCGAGAGGCTACGACTTTTGGCTCGGACCGTGAGAGTAATGCAGAGCTCGCAGCTAGAGCCCAATTGGGGTTTGTCTCCGTAGACTCTGGCACGGAAGGGGGTTATGCCGCCCTGGCGGCTGAAACCACAGGGATTGTCAAAAACAAGATCGTCAAGTCGGGCGACCCCCTCATGATGCGGGACTATGACGAGGTCCGTAGGAAGCACATTGGGGGTAAAGTAGACGCCTGGGTTCAAGGGCTTAGGGAGCGGACGGTCACTGAAAAGTTTGCCTTCAGTTTTGAGATCGCCCAGGATGTTCGATGCCAAATTATCGATGTTCCCACTCTGACCTTCCGTGTGTTGGACGCGAGGGTGACAGTCGACACCCCGGTGGTGGAAATTCTAGACGACCTCGCCCAAGGTTTTGGCGTACGGAACGTCACTACGGGGGAGGACTATGACTTGACGGGTTTGGTGTTAGTCGACTTCGAGACTTTTCGACTGAGCACTAGTATCTCGCAACCAACCACGGACATTGACGACATCGTTACGGCGGACTTCCGCTTCCGCAGTATCAATCAATTCACGTTCTCGCTACAACCCGTTCGGCGTGTTGTGAGCGTCTCAGGGCAGTCCTCAGGTGCTTTGGACATCGACGAAGGCTTTGACCTCTACAAGACAGACGACCCCCTTCTGACGGGGGAGAGCACCATCGCTAGGGACTACCTGGTCATCAACCAGGTGGGGGGCATTCCGACTGGGGCGGCTATCACGGTCACTAATGAGTCCCACATCCTCATAGGTTTTTTCGAGGAGCCCCTCAGTAATGTGGGGGTCAACGCAGCGACCCTCAAAGTATTCAGTGCAGACCGGTCGGTTGAATACAATGGCCCTAACACCCCTACTCCAGACTATGAAGTCATCCAAGGGACAGCTACGACCCCTATCAAGATTGTCAGAACGACCTCCTCACAGATCGTGAGTGGGGAGACTGTCGTTGCAGACTACTCCCACGACGAAAACTTCACAGTCATGTACGTGATCAACGACCTCTTACAGCAGCTCCAACAGAAGATCAACGGTAAGAGGCACGTCACGGCAGACGTCTTGGTCAAGCAAGCAATTCAGAACTCTATCAATCTAGACAGTACTGTGCAGCTCAAGAGAGGGGCGACGAAGGATAAGGCTGATCCTGCCATTCGAACGAACGTCAGTATCGAGCTCAACACCAAGCTCATTGGGAGTGGGCTAGCACAGTCGGACATCGTCAACAGCATCGACTCGACGGAAGGGGTGGACTTTCAGGTTCTTCCTCTGGCTAGGATGGGGTATGCAGACGGTTCTAGGAAGCTTCGAGAATCAGTTCTCAGCTCTAATACCCGACTGACGGCTTTGGACAGTGGGAGTAACCGAGCCTTCATCTTAAACAACCCCTTACAGTTCCCCACCACAGACGGGGGAGGACTGGAAACGGAGCACAAGGGGGTCTTTCAGGATGACGAGGCCATGGTCTTGAGTACTGTTTTGGCGACAGTAGTAACTGCTCCCAACCAAGCCTATATCATCGGGGCGACTGGGGCTTCCATTACAGGGTATTCGGATGATGCTACTTTGATTTCAGACGGATTTACGGAAGCAGACGACAGGGAGGAAGAGAGACTTCGAAGGACGGCCAACCACGTAGTCTTATCTCTGAACGATAGTGGTACCCCGTCAGACAACCCGGACCAGCACAAGTATGCGGTCAGCTATGTCGTGAGAAATGATAGGGGTCCTCATGACATCCCGTCGTCGGAAGTCGAATCCATCGACTTGGGAGCCTTTACTTTGACGGTCAAACAGGTCAAACAGGTGACATGACATGGCTCGATTTACGGTAGACCCTAACCGAGTCAACTTTAGTATCCAGCGTAAGGGTAAAGAATACAACTTGAGAGTACTTCAGAGGTCTCAAGCTATCTTCAGTACTCTCTTGGGGTTGTTGCCATCGAACTATCGCTCCACTATCAATGGCCCAAACTACACTCAGGAACTCAGGGCTGTCGCCGTCGAGCTGGCTAAGATTGAACTCGCTCTGGAGGACATCAACCTAGACCTAGATTACCAAAAGACTCGAAGTGAATTCCTATTTTCAATCATAGGATATCTCATATTTTTGAACAATCGCCTCCCCGGTCTCGACTACGACGACCAGGAATTCAGGACTTTTTTCCTCAACCTAATACGGATCTATTTCCAGGGATCTACTCCGAAGTCCATGGGGGACGCGGTAGGTCTATTTTTGGATACAGAATTCCAGATTCTAGAGAACTTCATCCTAGTTCGTAACGGGTCAGCCAACTTAGACATCTCCGACCAATTTGGATTTCAGGTCGGGGTGGTTACTGACAACCAATTCCCATCGGAGGTGTTCGACTTACAGAGCAGTCTTCGGATTGTGTTGGACATCGTACGACCCGCCCACGTCTTGTTTTCGATTAGGTTCATTTTTACGGACGAGTTCATTCCTTCGGACGAGACGGGGAAGATCATAGATTCCATGCGATGGGAGATGGCGAGCTACTACTATGAAGATTACAGGTCGTACTGGGCTGGTCTCAAAGACGTCGATCGACTGGGCAAAAAGACTTGTAAGTCGGTAATAGGTGAAGATCACTCGATGGATTTTTGATGGCTACGGAGTCTACAAACGGGACCACCCTGAGTTTCACTTACTCTGAAAACCTGCACTTTGACGGGGTTCAGGTAAGGGACAACTACGTCCTGGAGGTAGATGAGAGCAATCCAGGAACTTCGGCGGCTATTCTAGTCATTACTCCTGTCTATACTGTCAAGCGAACTGGGTCGTCAGGGAGGTTCGTCCCTGAGCGGTCAGGGGGACTCCCTATTCTGGACTCTGGGTTCAGCAAAGCCTTCGAGTTCCATGGTACCATAGACGCTATTGAAGACGTCGACGACTTCATAGAGATACTCAACGGGTCTAATGCAGGGACTTACCAGATCCAGGCCATACTGGACGTCTCTACCGAGCCTGATATAGTCAGGGTCCTACTAGATAGAGACGCCATCCTGAGAGACGGCGTCAATGGCATAGAGATCCCTCTGACTGTCGAGCTGATATCCGTCTACAATGAGGGGGACTTCGGAGGGGGTTTCGAGTACACCTACACTTTTCGCGTCACTGATCCCAGGGTCACCTCCGAGACTCCTATCCAAGAAGTCTATAGGGTAGAGAGACGTCCTAGGTCCCCTTCTGCGGAGGGGGACGTCATAAACCCCTTGGCTGGGCCTCCTGCGGCGGAGACAGGGACCCAACCCTCCCATCTATTCGACGTGACCGAATCGGATGTCACTTTGATAGACTACCGAACGTTCTCCATTAGAGAGGGCACAGGCGTCCCGTTCATCCGTTCAATCGACTCTACTGCACCCGGGGTTGGCAGCTCCTCCCCCGTCACGACTACCGTGGATTCTTTCGTAGGAGTTATCCAGTTAGCTGGTAGTGTGGACTACGAGCACCGGTCGGGGGTAGAGAGCGTTCAGTTGGCTACGACCAAACTGACTTCTGGAACTGGGTACCGTTTGAAAGTATCCCACTTGCAGACGCAAGTAGATCGGGACCCAGTAGAGGTAGTAGACACCTTTACAGCAACGAATGTAGCGAGACCTCGGTTGGATACGGTAGAAGCCTCTGAGAATGTGGTAGAGGTCTCTTACGACGAGGCTATGCAGATAGACGCAAGTCACCTCAACAGCCCGTCAAACTACACCATCTCTGGCTCTACGCTGGTGACAGTGCAGAAGATCCAGCCCATCGATGCAAGGACGGTAGCTCTCTACACACAAGGGTTGTCAGCTGGGGACTACACGTTGACCATCAGTGCTTCAACGCCCAAAGACGTCGCTGGAAACCCTCTCGACCCAGCTTTCAACTCGGCTATATTTACAGCTACGACGCCCCTACTGTCTAGAAGTATTTTCACCGATAAGGGTCCCATCAACAAGCCTCCCTTAACCCTTCAATCAGGAACGGCCGCTACTCTCGATAATTCGAACACAGTAACGTTGACGGGAGCTGCCCTAACTCTCACGGACATTGGGAAGACGTTGAGGTTATCGGCGAGTGCCACGAACGACAGTGACTACAGGGTCGCGGCTATTCTCTCCTCTGAGCAGGCTAAAGTTACGGCCAACTTCATTCTTCCAGACGCCAACGATGGGTTGATTGACTGGGTGTTGATTGACCCGAGGACGGGACAAATTGCGGACGACCCCTCGGATGTAGTCGTACGCATCAATGGTAATCCCGAGACTCCTGAAGCGGTAGCGGGTCTCCTAGGCCAAGTTGTACTGGCGTCCACGCCCGACGTGGATGACGACGTCGAAGTAGACTACGACTACTGCTGCAATCCAAGAGTCGAGATACGGCGGCTGAATTCCCAAGAATTCCGCCTCAATAGTTGGAATCGAGACCGTGGGGGAGGAGCGGGGTCCCAGCATCACTATCGCTACAACAACGTCCTGATCAAGCCATCAGAGTATGACCCCTCGAATACGGCAACATCTTTGCCGGCGCCGCGCCTCAGAGGGTTGAAGTATCGAGCCTATGAACGAGCCTACACGGCTGTCTTGAACGACCCCAACCTGTTACTTCTCAACTCCCCGCACCATAGGGTGGGTTTCCCTCCAGCGACGAGACCTCTGACGGAGAGCTCTGTTTTCTATGAGGGGGACGTCCTACCTGAAAATGACACTCCCTGGGTCAGAAAAGGCAGTGGTTCGGCTTCAGCAGCGTCGAGTATTTTGGTCGTCAACGACAACGTGACTGGACCCTTTCCTGCGGGTCAGCCCCTGTTTTGGACACAGTCTCTCGACTTGACCTTCAACCACGTCTTCTCTGCTGCTTGGCGTTTTTCATTGGACGGGGTAACGACTTCGGAGGGGGTTTGGACAGGGATAGCGGCTGGATTTTCTGATGACGTGAAAGCCTACGTCGTTGGATTCATCGATAATGGGGGTGCTAAACAGATTGGTTTTCTCGAGATAGGGGCGGAAGAGAACTTGGCTGAGGTCGGAGCTTGGACTGGAGCAGTCGATAGCAATGGGGACCCTACGGGGGTTCCAGCTGACTTGGATTGGAGTGTCCTACACAGCTATCGCATTTCGCAGAGTCAGACGGGAACGGTGCGGCTGTTCGTGGACGGGGGTGTAGTCGAGACCCTGAAGATTACTCCAGCCGAGGCCCCCAACCTCAAAGACCTGAGCTCTCCTTTTGATGAAATTCAAGGAGCATTTTTTGGGAGCCTGTCACGAGAGGCCGAAAGTAACTCTAGCTGGGACTTCTACCGGTATCTAACTCAACCCATCAATACTCAACAGTCGGCGACGTCCAGTTTCGTCAGTTACGAAGCGAACGTAGCCCCAGAGCTAGATCCCTCCCCATGGACGCCTGTTGGTTTTCACGGGACGGCCACCGTCCTCAGCACGGACTACCTCCTACTGGATTCTACGAGTGCCGCCGACGCGGGGACGACAGCCCTCGCAGGACTCGTTGGGGGAGACTTCAGGGGCTATGTCAAGGTTGAACCTCTCCTGACTGTATCTTCTCAATTTTCCGTAGACTTCGACGTTCAACTTTTGACCCACTCTCACGGTCCGGACCCTGATGGATTGACGGTTATCGTGAATGACGGCAACCGACTCATCCAGTTGAGCTTTTTTCCCGACCAAAGTACCCCTATCTTGTCGTACGGAGGGCGTTCGTTGCCCACCGAGTTCTCCCCCTATACGTGGTCGGAGCTAGGCACACAGACATCAGGGATGCTGGGGAGGTACCTGCGAATTGAAGACGGCAGCTCGACGGACGGTAAGGTCTACTACATCGAGGACACGGCTCCCGGAACCTCTGCTAGTCGCGTCGCTTCCGTGAGCACGGACTACTTCCTGGAGTGTCGCGTACACGTAGAGAGCTTTGCAGCAGACGGGGACGGGTTCGTGGGGGCGTTCATGCAAGTCTTCGACTCCACCCGCTCCGTAGGCATCTTTCTCAAGGAGGACGCAGGGGCGCGGTACGTAGCATTACACTCGGACGGGGTTTACTTGGGAGTCCAGTTTGCTTTTGAGTGGCACGACGGGCAGTTCCATACTTTCCGCCTCCGAAAGAGCACCTCGGGGGATCTGGTCAGTGTCTTTGCTGACGGAACCCTTCTAGGGTCGCTAGCTTACAGCTCGTTCTCCGCACCCCCTGCCGATCCCATTGGTGTGGTGAGTTTTGGTAGTTCTACGGCCGCCAGTGCTCAGGCCCAGTCGGTTGTTCAGTGGGCTTATTGTAATGCCTGGAGGGTCGATACCAATACAGCAGTCTTGACCAAACCTCGTAATTACCTGGGGCTTTGGAGGGGGACTTCGTTAGGGGACTTGAGAGACTACCACGTACCTCTAAAGGCTCAGGGTAAGAACGCCGGGATCGCAGGAAACACCCTCAACGACCCACTGGCTGACTTCGTTACAGCGGGAGTCGCTCAAGGGGATAAGATCGTCGTAGATGTTGGGCCCAATGCGGGTACCTATACGGTAGACGTCGTCTTGGACGGTCAAAACCTTACTTTGACTCCAATTTGGCCCCTACAACCCTCGTCGATAGATTACCGGATTGCCAAAGAAACAGACTGGACGTTGTCTGGAAGCTACCGCTTGTTCCGGAACAACACGGGAGAAGTCAGTGTCTTTTCTAACGTCGACTCGAACCCCCTCCTCACAATTTCCTACGACTCCATCAACCTACCCCCGAGTGGTACTGGGTTCCTCCGGACAGTAACGAATGGGCTCCCAGCAATAGCTTTCGGAGCATTTAGCCCGGAACATTTGAGTCAATCTCAATGGGGATATCTTCGTTATGGTATTACGAAGCACAGTAATGATGAGAGAATCGTCCCTCCTCATCAAGTCTTGAACCAGTGGAATGTGATGGAGAGCCCTGAAAGGCTGTTCACTACGATACCACATACGTTGACAGACTTCAGGTCTAGTTCGACGGGGATTACACCCCAGACTGACCCCGACTTTCTGGACAGTGTCCCCGCCTATACTCAACTGAACGAGGGGACTCCCCTCTTCCCCCAAACGCAGAGCTTTGAGAACCGGGGTCCCTACGTCAATCAAGTCTTCATATCTACTCTAAATTCTCCCGATGACCTCCTAAACAGTGGGGATTTTCTGCTGAATGACGGAGCTGTCCGCTACACGTTGGTAGTCCCCGACGACGTCCTGTACACGAGTTTGAGAATTACGGAGGACGTCGATGGGGAGACGAACCTCATCGCTCCGTTTGATGACGGCTGCCAACCTGAGTTTAGTGGCTTCTCCTACCAGAATGAGGTTTGTCTCAATTACACGGGGGACCTCCTACCCGAGAATGATACGACGGCGGGAACGTCGTGGACCCTCAACAGTGACAACCCTGCAGAGGTGTCTACTACGACGTTTGCTGGGGAGCTGACTTACGGGACGGGAGCAGGTGGGACCAAGACGGTCTACTTGAACAATACTCCTCTCCCCAATGCGTCGAGTCTCTCGACTACGGTTACGTTTCGACTGAAGTTGCTGACCGATGCGACGGGAGGAATCGGGGATACCCAGGTGAGGTTTGGCTTGTCCGCCCCCGGCATGACAATCGGGCTTGGTCTCGTGACGACTACCCAGGGAGACCGGGTGGTCCTGGCTTTCGACGTCAACAGCGGGTCTATCTTAGGGCAGATCGTGTTCGACTTCCTAGACGGAGAATACCACACGTACACAATCACTAGAAATCCCAACACTAGACTTGTCGACATCTCGGTAGAGTAGGAGTTACATGCCCACCTTCGTAGCGGCTGCCCAATCCTTGCGGAAAGTCCAGGTTGTTTTCTCTGAGGCGATGACCGTCGACGCGGAGTACACGGATGCCTCCAACTACACGGTAACCAAGACGGACGGCACCTCGATTGCGGTCACTGGTGCGACGTCTCTAGGCAACCAAAACGTGGAGTTGACTTTGGGGGCAGACCTAGAAGTAGTCTCTAGATACACTCTCCAAATTAGTTCGGACGTGACGACAGCTGGGGCTCAAAGTTTGTCCCCGGACACTTTCGTGTTCCAATTTTTAGCTACCAAACCCTTGAGACTGGGGTTTGAGTCCTTTACGGGGGAAGTAACGGGGGGCCTACTGGGGTCCCCGGCAGGACAGGTGTTCTTTTCGCCGGCTCTGGAAGTTGCTACGGCGAGTTCCACTATCCAAGTAGATGACATTTCTGTCTGTACTCGAGCGTACGACGTCTACGAAATCCCAGAAATTCCAGACCCCCCCTACCTCTACACATATCCTTCTCCGGACCAGGTAGCCACCAGTTCGTTGCTGAACACGGCAGCTTTATTTGCCTCCGCAGAGAGGATGGGTCTGGCTCGACTAGATCTCGTGGACGCTCAGGAGGACACGTTTACAGCCCCCGAGGATGGTCCGGCGGACGCCGTCTTGGTAGAGACCATAGATATTACGACGGGCGGGTTTTTGAACGACCTTCGGTGGGAAACCTACCCCGCGGATACGGCCACCATAGGTGTCTTCACGACGGCTGACAACTCGGCTCCAATAGGGGACGGGGGCACGACGAACATCAGTCTCCAGGCATAAAAATACTCTGAATTTCCTCTTATTGTCCTGCATTTCTGACGTTGAAGCTGTGCTTCACGGGAGATGCAAGGATGAAGATTAAAGATGCTTTCAGGAACGCAAAAAACGCCTTTTCGCTAACCCTGGCGAATCGCTACCAGGACCGAGTACCCGGGATCAGGGGCGACGTTTTTCTGGAAATGCGGAACGCGTACACGGGGGCTCTAGAGTATGAGTGGGAGCGCCGCAACCTCGTAGTCCGGGACGCCTCGATTTTGCTTGCCAGGCTCGTCAAAGACAACACAGAGCCGTCTTTCGGCGTCTTGGTCTTGGCAGTGGGCTCGGGGGACGTGGCGTGGGACCCCATGAACCCTCCAGCAGCGACCGACACTCAGAGGTCTCTGCACGTCGAGATCACTCGAAAGACTTTCTCCTCGACTCAATTCGTGGACTCGGGGGGAACTCCCGTAGCGTATCCCACGAACATCGTAGATTTCCAGACGACCTTCACTGAGTCAGAAGCCGTGGGACCTCTAGTTGAGATGGGGCTTCTGGGGGGGACGATCTCATCGAACTTGATGGTCAAGAACCCCGTGACTCCACCCAACGGACCCTATGACGACACGGTGGACCACACGATGTTCGAGACGATGCTGAACTACTTAATTTTTCCGGTAGTAAATAAGCCAGCCACTTCAACGCTCACAATCACATGGCGCTTGACCTTTTAACCCCAACGACTTCAAAGACCTGCACACGATGCGGTCTCTCTGGGGTTCAAGTGGAGTTCAGCTCTTACAAACGTGGGGACCGGGTACAGGTCAGGTCTTCATGCAAGGACTGCAATAAGAAGTCGTTACCGCACTTGTTGGGAGTTGTTTCGGACAAGTCCCTAGCGGAGCAAACAGGTACTTCTAGAGACATGGTTGCTTGGCACCGTCGAAAGTTAGGGATCAAGTTGAATTCCCAAGGTGAGAGGATCGCAGCCTGATGGTAACCAAAGATTATGGCGCGGGCGCTAGTACGTACTTGGATCCAGAAGGTCGGAACTGGGAGACGATTGTCTATCAACAGAGCAAGCCAGTTCTAGACTCCGAGCTCAACTTCATACAAGACTTGAATCAACAGGAGAACGGGCGTCGTCGACGGATCACGATGCCTTCTGGGTGGCTGTCTTCAGACATTACGGACACCTCCAGTGCAGTCTCGGCCATCTTCACGGCTAGTACTACGGCGAACGAGCTAGAGATTCCCCAAGACCTCCGAGCTCACATCAATGGTTGGGTCATTCGGGTAGGGAACACCAACGCCAATGGGACGAACACACTCGACTTGGGCGCGGCACCTTCCGGGGCTGGGGCGGTTCGCACAGATCTCGTGATCTTGGAGGTTTGGCGCAGGCAACTAGATTCTTCGACGGGGGCGGGCAAGTCTACTGGGGGGCGTATTTGGTGGTACGGCAACGTCAAGATTGCGTCAGCCGACGACGCCACGTTCAACTTCGTTGCTGACATCGAGGACGCGAACGTTGGGGCGGAGACCACGCAGAGGGTCCAGATCCAGTATCGTCTCAGGGTCATCAACGACGTAGATACACAGACCTACCCAGACGGGATCAGTGACCCCGCGGTGTTCGCTCACTCAGTCCCCACAGCGCCGGGCACTCCGGACGGGACTGTCACTGTCTTCAATTACTCGAACCAGTCAGCCAACGGGGATCCAGGTCTCTGGAGGGCGGGGGACGGCAGTCCAGCCAACACGTTGAGCACGGTGGACGGCTACATGTACGCCGTTCCTTTATGCGCCGTTTTTAGGCGCAATACGACGGCGTTTGCGAGGAACACCAATCACAACGGGGGGGTGGCCGACCCTGGACCTTCGGACCGCCCTGACGGTCTCTTCCACGACATCTTCGTCGCTCGAGACGTCATGGACCTGCGCCGGAACGTCAACCCCAACGGGTGGGACTTGCAGGAGCTCCTCGACAAGAACATGAACTACCTGCTGGACAACAGTCTCCAGACGGAGGTCGGGGCGACTCTAGTTGGGGGAGGGACCGTTGGGCATACTGTCCTGACCGCGGACGAGATAGGGGTATCTAACGCTAACGGTGGGGACGGGACTACGACGGGAGACACCCCGGGAGCCACGTTTGTAGGGGAGTTCGACGCGCTCAGACGGAGGTTCTCGGACAGAGCCACCTTAGAAACTGTGCGGCTCGCCTATACGCCGGCAGACGGTTCGGGTGGGGGCCCCAACTGGGGGGCTGGGGATACGGTCACGCTGGACCCCACTTCACTGCAGGTCTACGGGTATTCCGCTTTCAACTGGGCTGCCTACGCGCCTGCGGGGGTGACTTTCGTAGCCGTCAAGGCGATTAGTTTTCTCCCGACGAGTGGGGGGTCTGGGGGTGCTAACGACGCCTTCGGTCAAATTGGAGACGGCACCCCGGTGGACCTGTCGGACGTCGAGATTACGGGACTGGGAGCTGTCCCGGTCTCGAGTGTCACGGTCACTCTCCGCAGTGGTATTCTGACGAACATCACGGACGAGACGATGGTGGTCACACTCGTGGTCACGTACCCCAAGGGGGTAGGACTCACCAAGACTCCGACCGCCGACTTCGGGGCAGACAGCTTTTCCGTAAACAACCCCGGACAGCTCCCGGCCACGACTCCAGTCTTCTTTGAAGCCTTCGAGGACCAGAGCATCGACGCGCCGCACCGAGAGGTTGCCCTCACCTATCGTACGGTCACTCAAACTCTGGAGACACAGCACACGGGGTCGGACACCGACACGTGGTACATGCCGGAGAGAGTTGAGTCGGTCTCCGAGATTCGGGTAGATTCCATCGCTTTTGGGGGAGCCATCACGATATCAGACGACGGGTACGTCATCTCACTGGACTCTGACGGGTTTACTGCAGACCCCATAGAGATCGACTACAAAGCCCGGCGCCCTCTCCCACAGAACGACGAGCAGCTGACGATCTACTACGAGTCGAGGGTAGCTCAAATGACTCGCAGTGCCATCGTGGGCACGTCTCTCCAAGTCATTCCAAAGTACTTGGACTCCCATATGTACGTGATGACTGTGGGAAGCGGGTCGCAGGACGAGGCCTATCCCTTCCCGTCTCAATACGTACAAGTTCCAGGGGTCTATCCCACGTCGGGGGGGTCATTTGGGGGTGACCACGAATTTGATGCGACGAGCAACGTGAACGTCACGGGGTTCAGTTCGGCCACTGGCTTTCTCAAGCTTCCTACGCTGCTCCCTCTCGTCCCCCATCCGGAGGACATCACCCTCTCTAGGGTTGGAGGGGACATCGACGCGGAAGGTCGAGCATTTTTCAAGGCTACTTCAGGCTATCCTTTGGGAGCTTGGGCGCAGCCTCTGTCCGATTCGACGAATCATCGCACGGTCGTTCCCATGATAGCGGAGTTCGCCTCTGACGTATCTGCAGGTCCTGCTGGAACTTTGGTCTTGGCCTTGGTCTCCAACGTGCACAGTACGGCGGACAACATGGTGGGGTTTGATTCGGACTTGGCTCAAAACCGCACGACTGTCAGCGTCTATCGACTAAAGGGGAATCCTTTGAGTAACCGCAGGTCTTGAGATCCCTTTGATAACCCCTCAAATGAAGAAATCGTATGACTGACAATTACGGACCCGGTCCATCCCGCGTATTGGAGCCCAGTAAGTCTCAGATGACTCAAGTCATCTGGCAGATGGCCAAACCACCATTGGATTCCGAGCTCAACTTTCTCCAACAACTGGCTACGGACTGGAGAAAGACAGCCGTCCTCACGGGGACACCTTCGGGGTGGTTGGGCAACGGGGTGAACGACGGGGAGGCTTTCATCACGAACGCTTCGTGGTCTAACTGGTTTCGATTCGGGCATCAACGTACGGGGGAGAAGGCCCCGATTCAGTGGGCAGTGGTCAATGGTTGGTTGGTCCCTGTCACGGGGACGTTGACGGGCACTCCTCCAGGGTCTCCCAACGACACGGATACTTGGAACAAGGTCACTCTCGGACCTCCCCCGTCCAATTCTGGGGACAGTCGAATCGACTTCGTGTTCTTGGAGGTGTGGCAGGCCAAGATCGCCCCCAACTCCAGCACGACCAACAAACCCTCTGCGAGCAGTGTCTATACTTACGGTAACGTCGAGGGTGGGTACTCTTTCCTAGCGGACGACCTGATCGACCCTGAACTAGGCTTTGAGACGACTCAAAGAGTCCAGGTCCAGTATCGAATCCGTGTCGTGACGGGGCTCGTAGGACTGACGACTTTCCCTGACGGGTTCGATCCGGCTAACGTCAAGGGGCGGGGGGCGGCCGCATCGGACACTGCTTATACGTTCTCGAACATGAGGACAGAGTTGGGAGACCCAGGTCTTTGGAGGGCGGGGGACGGGACAGCCAACAGCCTCGGTACGGTAGACGGGTACACCTACGCCATACCCCTAACCGTAGTGTTTAGGAGAAACTCTGTTGCTTGGGACGGGGACCCTGGGCAGAACCTCAACGGCGGGTTCAACCGCAATCCAACGGCGGTAGACCGTACGGGGGTCCTGACGTTCTCGACGGTTCCGACGTTGGACGCGAGCATGACGTCGTCACAACTGACGCTCGAGCTAGCAAGTGCCTCGAACATTCCTCTCCCCAAGAGCCCGGCTACTTCCGTGACCATAAAAGTTGGGGACGAGTTCATGTCTTACTCGTCCATCACGGGGACGACCATGACGTTAGACGGTCGTGGTATCTTAGGTAGTAAGGCAGAAGTCCACAGTTCTGGAGAAACGGTAGAGGTAGTTTCGGGGCGTCCAGACGGTCTTTTCTCCGACCAGGTCATACGAGACGACATCCTAGACCTCCGACATGTCGTAAACCCCAACGGGTTCAATTACCGAACGCTATTGAAGGCGACTTTGGACAAGTGCCTCAAGGGGACTTTGAAGTCCAACTGGAAGCGTAGTGGTGGTGGACCTCAGGGGGCCATGGTTTTTTACCAGGATAAAGTTTCTGGGTCTGCCGCGGCTCTGGGGGTATCCAAGCTCGACGCTCCAGACAACATACGTCAGATCTTTTCGGACGCGTCAGTCCTACAACCCATCGAGTTCATCGCCACTCCCCCGACTGGCACGGGGGCCTCGGAGGACGTCTCTACGACGTGGGGTCTGGGGTTGGACGGTACGGTAGACAACACTGGGGGGTCTGCCAACCAGTGGTCGGACGGGGACGTCATCACCATACCGGTAGCTCAGTTCAAGACTACGGTCTCCGGTCCAGACGCTGACCAGGTCTCTTTTCCCAAGAGAAGTGCCTCTGCCTCGCCAGCGGTAATCAAGATCCGAGTAGCGGGGTTGGAGACTGACCTCACGGAAGGCTCCAACTTCTCCGTAACGACCCCTACGGGTCCGGACGATGACCTGGTCATTACGTTGGACGACATCGAGTCCACGGTGAACACGGAGCTGCTGTTCATCACTTTCCACATCCAGTACGGACCGGGTAGGGGGCTCAGTCGCAGACCGGATAAGTACCACAGCACGGCCTACCTCAATGCTGCTTCGGGTACGATGCTGCGCCAGCACGGGGTCCCGTCCAACAACACGCCTTTGAGTGTCGCGTACGCCCCCCTGTGGTCCAAGTTCCGGAAGACGATGTTCAACTCGCAGCTCCCGGTAACGGCTGAGAGTTACGTCGACCCCGGGAGTAAGACCCTGATTCTCAACCCCTTCCGGAGGCTGGACCTACCTCCGGACCCCTTCAGAGGGATACGCAACACCTCTCTGCACAGCAGTAACGGCCCCATGCCGGACACGGGGAAGTTCGGGGGTACGAATGACCCCCTGACTCTTTTCAGTTCGGGGGCTCACGCGGGGGCTTCAGGGTCCACGTTCATCATCCTTCCTAGAAATCTCGTGCCGGGGTGGGGGGCGGTACACTGCCCCATCATACACACGGACACGGCGGACTTTGCAGAGGGCGTCAACTTTGGATTTCGAGTACCGAAAGGTCTGGCTGGGGGAACGGAGCACTCCAACATCATCCCCGACTTGGGGACTCGGGTCACTACGTTCAGTACGGAAAACCTGAATACAGATACGCCAGCAGCGTACAACACGCAATTCCTATACACGATTCCAATGGCGGGAATCCGTCACTTCACGGACGGTCGTGGGTTGGGCCGAGAAGGTTTGGAGCTCCCACCTTTCTATGGGATTGCACGACTTTTTGCCGTATACGAGTCACAAGACTACAAGTCGAACCTCAGCAACTACAACGTCGACCGAACGTTGAAGGGGGCGCCGGCTTCGACGAACCTCCTCCGGCAAGACTTCGAAGGTCCTACGTTCTGGATCGAGATCGACAGTGACGGGGACTCTACGTTCGTTCTCAACGCGGACGCCGTCGACATCTCGAAGTCCCCGAACGCGATCGCCTCTTTCGGGGTAGGTAACTACGTCGTCGAAGCGGACATCTTCGGGTTCGACCGAGGAGCCTTCGACTTGGACGAAGACTGTCGAATCGTACTCACGAGGGAGCGTCCTGACGCCACTGACGTAACCGCCGACGCAGACGTAAACTTGAACTCAGTTTCTCTGGCTGTCCCTGGCCCTGCTCAAGGGTCCGAGTCGATCGCGGCGAACTTCTCCCGAAACGTGTACCAGGGGGACATCTGGGGGTCCCAAGGGGCTCAACAGGACATCCCGCAGTTGGTGGGGCCCTTAACGTCTGGTACAGCCTACCAGATAAGTTCTACGGAGTTGGATACGGACTCCCTGACCCGACCCAACCCGAAGGTGTTGGAGGTCTTAGACTCCATCGGGTTCATGACGACTTTGGGGACGGGTAGGATATCTGGAGACTTCGACGCGGCGGCTGAACTAGACTATAGATTTCCCGGGTACGAAGACGGCTCTGTCTACCCACCAGCGTCGGCTGTGGCGGACAGACCCGAGCTGGAGGTGGGCGCGACCAACGACACTCTAGGAGCGCTGGACAGCCTTCTCAACCTAGGGACGGAGTACAGCGGTTGCACTTCGAGGCTACCCCTGGGGGCCTTCTACAGGGACAAGGACTTCCGAGGGAACACGATACACGCGGAGACTAACTCGAACCCCTTGGGACTGCTGTTCCAGGAAGTGGCCGGAGGTCTGGTGTCCGGCCTCAGCGTGGACCCGGAGACGAGTGGCGCCGCGGTCTTCACGACTTCCCAGTCCTCTGGGGCCCCGGGAAACATCGTGGTTCATTTGGACGGGGAGAACGGAAACTACTCCTTGTTGACCAACTTCCGGACGACTCGAGGGGGCTCCGTATTCACTGCGTCGGGGCCTCGACCGGGAGGTGAGGTGGGGGCTCAACTGTCTAGACAGTCCAGTCTCAGCAACTTCAACTCTACGCTCGTAGGGGTTGCTCATCTGGTCCGGAACTCCGTGACGAGTATTGGAGCCGCCGAGGTCTCGGCGGGACAGGAGCTCCAGATGCTCATTACGACTATGGTCATCCGAAATGACGGGGCTACCAAACCATTGTTCGTCCTCGTCGGGTCTCAGGGGACGGGAGAAGGGTTCGGAGCGGCGGACGTCTATCGGTTGGAAGGGCGCCCCCTGACCAACGACGGGGTCCGCATCAACTTGGACTCCACCACCATCGCGTTGAGCACTCAGACGTCGCTCAAGCCGGTAATCTAAGATGGCAACGATCTACCTCATAGACGGTCACACCAACCCGATCGCCAACTCACAGATCAACGACGTGCAGTTTACGGACGTGAACGACCAGGTCCCCCTCACGGACAACTTTCCCATCCGTATTGGAGACCAGCTATCTATTGACGAGCCGTCCTCTTACTCAGACTTGTTAGCGAAGAAGGGGCTCGCTCTACTGGCTGACTTCCCGGGTTTTGCGACCATTCTTTTCGACGACTTGACGGACGCGACGGGGATTAGCGCAGCCAACAGTACGTCGTTCGTTTCGGGAAGTAGGCAGACCGTAGGTCTGAGTGGACCCGGGACTGGGAGCGACTCTCGACTGCAGACCGTAGCCACGGCCTTGGGCTCGACTCCCACGCAGTTCGTGTTGGTTTGGGAGGCGTTTCAGGTCGTCTACAACGAGGACCCCAAGACGGGTCGCCTAACTCGCAGTTATCAGGACGGTACCGACGCGTCCATCGAAGCGGAGGTCAGTTTCAACAACGGGTCCACGTTTATCACGGGAGTTCAGAGCGGGGTCATGACGGACATCCTGGTCGCTGACCAGGGGTCTACGGGGATCATCCGACTCCAGGACAGTTCGGACTCCATCACGACCCCGACCTACTTCAATTCACTTGCGTTGATCTACTGAGGAGGGCTTCGGATGGTTTCTAGTAAAAATCCCAGGACGCTCTCGACGGGGGGTGGAAAGGTTCCCGCCAAGACGGCGGACGCTTCAGCCTTGAGGTCTCCTCCCAGCACGGTCCCTGCCTTCCACACTCACCCCCCTCCTGCAACGGCTTCCGCCGTAGAGATCACGGACAGTACCAACTCAGAGGGGGTGGCCTTAACCTACGCTCTATCTGACCACGAGCACGCCCACGGTTCTCGAGGAGGGGGTAACCTGCACCCTCTGGTATCGGATTCAGACAATGGGTTCGCCCCATCTGCCGCCGGTGAGCCAGTGGGGGCGCTCCTCAAAGTGGACAGCAATGGGGTACCCAACTGGGATGTCCCGGCTGGGTACGGGGATGGTTCGAGTGGGAACCTCAACATCACGACTAGTAACGTGACTCTCACTGGGGTGGAGCAGTATGACACGATTACTTTCGGCAGTGGTCATACGGGCGTCATTCAGACAGCCAACCACACTCTACGTTGTTTAGTTCTAAACTTAGCCAACGTTCAGACGAGGGCGATACACGTGGACGGGACCGCGGGGTCCCCCGGTGTCGGGAACGGTTCCCTATCGCTGACGACGCCCCAGACGGACTACAACTTCGTCGTCCCGAACGACGTTACCGAGATCACGTACACTCTCGACGGAGCCGGTGGTGGGGGTGGTTCGAGTAACTTTAGCCCCGGGATTGCTGGTGGAAATGGTGGCGACGGGGGTCAAGTAACGGGAACCTTGACTGTCACACCGACGGAGACACTTCTTTTTACAATCGGCTCCGGTGGTGCTGGTGGGGCTGGAGGCCAAAGTGAACCCGGCGGTGGTGGTGGCTATACTGCTATCTACCGTTCTACAACACCGCTGGCCGTAGCAGGTGGCGGCGGTGGTGGAGGTGGTCCCCATAGCTCAACAGATCCGGCTGGAGGTAGAGACGGTGGTGCCGGTGGTGGTAATGGACCTGGTGCAGATGGTGGGGCTGTAGGAGGAACTCCTGCTGGAGGGGGGTCTGGAGGGTCTGGAGGGTCTGGAGGTATTGCTGTCAATACGGGTGAAGCAGGAAGTACTCAAGCGGGTGGGGACGGTGGTTCCTCGGGAAGTGATACTGGTGGGGGGGCTCTCGGAGGAACTCACGGTCAAGGTGGAGATGGAGGTAATGTAAATATTGGTGGGGGTGGCGGTGGTGGTGGCTATGGTGGTGGTGGTGGCGGTGGTCGAGGTGGTAATGGTAGCAGCGGGGCCCCAGGGGGTCAGGGTGGCGGCGGTGGTGGTGGCGTAGCTACTGGAACTGGTACTGGAGGTACTCAAGGAGGGGGTGCTGCAGGAGGAGGTGCTGCAAGTGGTGATGCAGACCCCGGGGATTCAGGTGATGATGGTTCCCTCACGATCACTTGGACAGTAGGGTCCCAAACAGCTCCGACAGACAACCACCCCAATAACGAGCTGTCTCCAGGTCAGGCTGGAGGTGACGTCAATACGGCTGTCAGCGCTCAAACTTGGGCCCTGGGTGGAGACGGTGGTGCCAGCGGGGGCGCAGGGGGTGCATCAGGGTCTGTGGCTGACAAAAAGGCTGGAGGAGTAGCAACCTACCATGTCAAGACACCTACCCCAGGCCCACTTTATTGTGGCTTAGGCGGGGGTGGGGGGGACACTCCCGACGCAGACCCCACTGGTGGGATCGGGGGTCAGGGTGGAGGCTACCTCCGGATCTACGCCCAGAGAATCATCACGGACGGGACTACGGCCGCCGGGGCGATCTCCGCTCGAGGCGGTAACGGGGGAGACGGCGTTACCGACGCCTCCCCCACACTCGGCGGTGGCGGGGGCGGTGGCGGGGGTGGTGGAATTATCGAGGTCGTTACGGAATCCAAGACGGGAACTGTCGTGACGGACCTTTTGGACGCCTCTGGTGGAGATGGGGGCACTGGGGGGGACTCGACGGGTGCCGGCAACGAGGGTGCTGGTGGTGGGGACGGAGGTGGTGGGGGCCTAATCGTCATTCGGGTGGGGACTACCATCACGACCGTCGTGGGCTCTGCTGGGGCAGCGGGAACACAGATCGCGGACTCCGGTGGGCTCTCCGGCGGCGCCGGCGGCGCTGGAGGAAGTTGTGTGGGAGACCTCTGATGCCTTCGAGTGCCAAACCCACAGGTATCCAGACGGGTCCGGGGAAGTTATCCCCTGACAGCCTCAGCGGGTCTTCTCTCAAGAAGGCCTACACTTCCATTCCGGGCTTCCACACCCACCCCCCTCCAGGCTCAGACAGCGCATTAGAGGTCACGGACAGTACCAACTCAGAAGGTGACTCACTTCTCTACAGTCGGTCAGACCACGTCCATGCTCATGGGGTGAGAGGAGGGGGGTCTACCCACGCCACCTCGACGAGTTCAGCAGCGGGGTACGTTCCCTCAGCCTCGGGCCAAAGTGTAGGATACGTCTATAGAGTAGATGCCGGGGGGACTCCTGATTGGGAGCCGCCCCCACTTTTTCTATACGGGGACGGGTCTGACGGGGACTTGAACGTCACCTCGAGTGACACGACTCTCACGGGGGGTGAGCAGTACGATACGATCACGTTTGGGAGCAGCCACACCGGGTTTATCTTCACGGCTAACAACGCCCTCCGGTGTTTAGTCCTAGACCTCACGAACGCTCAAGCCGGTGCAATTAATACAGATGGGGCTACCGGGGCAGATGGTGGGGGCTCTCCCCCGGCTCCGACGGAGGAGAATACCGACCAAGAGCTGCCGTTTGGTCAGGCGGGGGCGCCCAGTAATACTGCAGTTTCTTCCGTGACGTGGAGTTTAGGAGGAAATGGGGGAGCTTCTGGAGGCGCCGGAACTTCGGCGGGTAGTGCCAACGACAAGAAGGCGGGAGGGGTCTCGACTCTCAAGATTCGGGGACCCTATCCGGGCCCACTTCACTGTGGTCTAGGGGGTGGTGGGGGAGATGCTCCGGACGCAGACCAAACTGGAGGTCAGGGTGGCAATGGGGCTGGTTATCTCCGGATCTACGCCCAGAGAATCATCACGGACGGGACTACGATCGCCGGGGCGATCTCCGCTCGAGGCGGGAACGGGGGAGACGGCGTTACCGACGCCTCCCCCACACTCGGCGGTGGCGGTGGCGGTGGCGGGGGTGGTG
>Ga0299906_10000220_pt1 | contig 56588 bp, 60 predicted proteins | sample RVTome_14_FD_200259 | JGI IMG/M metagenome (GOLD analysis project Ga0299906, IMG submission 200259) | Soil microbial communities from uranium-contaminated site in the Upper Colorado River Basin, Wyoming, United States - RVT145D125 (version 2) ...
GTGCGGTTTCTCAAGCGTGAAAGAAAGTTCGTTCAAAAGCTCCATTGATCCTCCTTGCTGATTTTGTTTCCCTACTATACTTTTTCAACGCAAATTCAGCAAGTTGAATGTTAAAATACAGACTCTATTTAAAATTGCCATGGGCTCTGCCTGTGGGTACCTACTCCTTCCAATGGGGATGGCTTTTCCCTTTGATCGTCTGAAGATTCCTCATGTGATACAACGAAGGGCTGCCACCAGATCACTCATGGCAGCACAGGTTTCCTTTGCCCGTTGACTTTCCTCTTTGGCTTCATTTTGAATTTTTTGAAAGTTTGGATCTTCCTGCGGGGTTGTTTGATGGGCCTTCCATAAGGTTTCCACTCGGGTATAGGCCTCTGTAATTTTTTGTGTCATGACGGGGTGGTGGGCTAAAACGGTTTCCAGGTTATTCTGGATTGCCCGCAACCGTTCCGACATTTCATCCAATGAAGCCCCTTCGGCAAGGGGTTCTCCCGCAATAGGGCGAAGCAGATGAGAAATTAGCATGTTAAAGGCGACCATGTCGTTGGCCACCTGAAGCATCCGTTTTGAAAGAGCCTCTTTCACGGGTTTTGAGGGGGCGGGGGTTTTTCTGACAGTTTTCTTGGGTTTGGGTGCGGTTCCCATGGATTTTTTTCCGGTTTTTTTCCGAGTTACTTTTGGGGCAGAGGTTTTTTTGGTTCTTTTTTTTATGATCTTCTTTTTGGCCATGATTCTCCCAAGGGTTTGTTTGTGTCAATCACAACTTGGTTTAACCTACGGCTTTTGGTAAGAAAACCTAAACGATTTCTCCCTTTCCGGGAAAGGATGCTTTTGGGGGGGGGGATTTTACCCCCCATTCTGTTGGGTCTAAAAGATCCACACCCTACCTGAATTTTGTAAAAATTGCAACGAGAAATAAAGTATGAGATGATGAAAAATAGAATAAAAGAAAATCGCTCCTTTCCGTTTTTCTTCATGAGCGGAAAGGAGTTTTTTGGTTAAAATTTAAACTTCTATTCCCCTTAGGGTGGTACGGGGTGACCGCTTAGCTTCCCCCTTTGGAAAAGGGGGATTTGAGGATTCAGGTTTTCCTTTGAATACCTCGCAGTCTTGCTGCGGGAATCTTTATTTTTCCTAAAGGTGTTTCAGAACATGTGGCCCATTGACCTGTTAATGTTTGATTTAGATGGAACCCTGTTTGATACCAAACAGGATTTGGCAACGGCGGTGAATTTGACCTTGGAGGATTTTGGCCTTCCTTCCAAACCTCCGGAACTCATTTACACCTATGTCGGGGATGGTGTCCGTAAACTGTTGGAGCGGTCCTTGGATGGTTTCGGGGCGGGCCATTTCGAGAGGGCTTTAACCTTGTTTCGGGGACACTATATGACACATCTGACGGATACCACCTGTTTTTACCCGGGGGTCATATCCGTCCTGGAGCACTTTAACCATAAGAAGAAGGCTGTGGTCACCAATAAACCTGCAGAGTATACCAATAAACTTATGCAGGATTTAAATGCTCATCACCATTTTGATTTCATCATCGGAAGTGATACTACTGTACGACTCAAACCCCATCCGGATATGATTCTTTCCACATTGGAAAGACTGGCGGTCTCCCCACAAAGGGCGCTGATGATTGGAGATAGTGTCAATGATATTAAGGCGGGGCAGGAGGCAGGGGTCAAGGTATGTGCGGTGGGATATGGTTTGGGGGATCGGGATGGGTTGAAAAAGGCAGAGCCCGATTTTTTCTGCGACAATATTTTAGAGCTTAAGGAGCATATCGAATGAAACGTTTTTGGGTGGTTTTCTCCTTTGTGGTGTTTTTTTTATTCACCTTAAAAACCCCTTTGCCCGGACAAGATTTAGAGGGCTTGGTGGTGGAGCATACCCTCCAGAATGGTATGCAGGTTTTAATTGTGGAACGTCCTCAAGTCCCGTTGGTCTCTTTTAATATTTCCTATCGGGTGGGTGGCGTCAATGAACATGCAGGCATTACAGGCATTGCGCATCTTTATGAACATATGGCTTTTAAAGGAACCCAGACCATCGGTACCACCCATTACCGGAAAGAAAAAAAAGTTTTAGGGGAAATGGACCGGGTGTTGGAAGAGATTAAACGCGAGGAGGCTCTAGGAGAAAGGGGGGAAATCCAACGTCTGAAGGGGTTGAAATCGCGTTTTGAGGAACTGCAGAAACAAGCGGATGAATTTGTGGTTCCAAATGAATTCAGCACGCTCTATGAGCGCCAGGGGGGTGTGGGTTTTAACGCTGGAACGGGGCAGGAATTTACCCGGTATGTGGTCAGTTTGCCTTCTAACCGGGTTCCTTTTTGGATTGCGATGGAGCAGGAGCGGATGTCTTACCCGGTTCTTCGGGAGTTTTATAAGGAGAGGGATGTGGTCATGGAGGAGCGGCGAAGAAGCTATGAAGCCAATCCCATGGGTAAACTTTATGAAGCGTTTTTGGCAACGGCTTTTATCGCGCATCCTTACCGGTTACCGGTCATCGGGTGGTCTTCCGACATTGCTCAACTCACACGACCGGAAACCCAGTCTTTTTTTGAAACCTATTATGGGCCCAACAATGCGGTGGTTGCCATTGTGGGGGATGTTAACGCAAAAGCCCTTATCAAAACACTGGAGAAAACCTTCGGAAAGATTAAGACACGGTCCTTTATTCCCCCAGTGGAAACCCAAGAACCCCCGCAAGAAGGGGAGCGGCGTGTTGAAATTGTTTTTGATGCCAATCCCGCCGTGATGGTTGGGTATCACAAACCTGGGATCCACCATCCCGATGAGGTGGTATTCGATGTGATTGATTCGCTTCTTTCCAATGGAAGGACCTCTCGTTTTTATAAAAAGATTGTTCAAGAAAAGCAATTGGCTGTTTCGGTGTCTACCTCAACGGGTGTTCCGGGGGCTCGATTTACGAATCTCTTTATGATTGATGCCATTCCCCGGTCCCCCCACACCACCCAAGAGGTTGAAAATGCCATTTATGAAGAGTTGGTCCGTTTGGGAGAGGAACCGGTGGGGCAGCGGGATCTTCAGAAGATTTTAAATCAACTGGATGCATCTCTTATTCGATCTCTACAATCCAATAGCGGGATGGCTTCTCAATTGGCCTATTTTGAAACCATTGCGGGGAGCTGGCGCTACATTTTGAAAGCCCGCGAAGATATTGGGAAGGTGACTCCCGAGGATATCATGCGGGTGGCTAAAACATACTTTACCAAAGAAAATAGAACCGTCGCTACTCTGGTTAAAAAGAATATTCCGACCAACAAGGAATTTAAAGAGGAGGACAGAGGTTCATGAGGTTCTTTTTTAGGGATTTCATTTTTGGGTTTTTTCTGGTGGGGTTTCTGTGGGCGGGCACCCCAACTTTATATGGTGCCGATCCCAGACAAATGAAATTTGATCCCGTGGATTTTGATCCCCCGAAGGCCGACCGGATTGTCCTTCCCAAAGGGATGATTTTGTATTTTTTAGAAGACCACACCCTTCCCTTGGTGAATATTCAGCTGATGATCAAAACCGGAGATATTTATGATCCGCCCGACAAAGTGGGTGTGGCGGGGCTTACTGGGGCGGTCATGCGCAGGGGGGGAACTCTAAACAAAAGCAGTGATGCCATTGATGAAGAATTGGAGTTTATGGCTGCGGAATTGAATATCGGAATCGAACAGGAACGAGGCACTGCGAATTTGAATCTTTTGCGTAAAGATTTGGATCAAGGGTTGACCTTATTCGCGGACATCCTGATGCACCCCGCTTTTGAAGAGGGAAAGCTGGAATTAACCAAACGGGGTGTCATCGAAGGAATCCTGAGACGAAACGATTCTCCCCATTCCATTGCTGCTCGGACCTTCCAAAAACTGGTATACGGAGAGCTCCATCCTTATGGTCGTGAAAGCACAGTAGAGAGCATTCAGCGTATCCAACGGGAAGATCTGCTGGCTTTTCATCGCAACTTTTTCCGTCCTAATAATGTATTGATTGCCGTTTCCGGGGATATCAAGAAGGATGAACTCATCCGGAAACTGACCGAGGTTTTTTCCCCATGGCAAGAAAAAGAGGTGGTGTTCCCTCCCGTTCCTCCCGTCCATCAAGAGGTGAACCCTTCCATCAATTATATTTTTAAGGACATTCCCCAAACCACCATTCGTATGGGACATCTCGGAGTGAAACGGGACAATCCTGATTTTTTTGCCCTTTCAGTGATGGATGATATTTTGGGTAGCGGAGGCTTTGGCAGTCGGTTGTTTCAGGAGGTTCGGACCCGGCAAGGGTTGGCCTATTCCGCGGGAAGCATTTTTCAGCCGGGGGATTTTGAGGTGGGCATTTTTTTGGCTTATAGTGAAACCAAGTCCGCTTCAACGCTGCAAGCCATAAACGCCATTTTGAATGAGATTAAGCGGATTCGGGAGGAGGCGGTTTCCGACGAAGAGTTAAAGCAGGCCAAGGATTCTTTTTTAAATTCTTTTGTTTTCTCATTCGCCAACCCCACCCAGATCGTCACACGGCAAATGCGTTTGGAATATATGGGTCTTCCAAAGGACTTTTTGGACACTTTTCGGGATCGCGTGGCCCAGGTCACCAAAAAAGATATACTACGGGTTGCTCAGCAATATTTAAAACCTGAGGGGTTGATCATTTTGGCAGTGGGAAAACAGGATGAATTTGATTCCCCTCTTTCCACCCTGGGTAAGGTCCACGAAATTCCTTTGGAAGAGACCGAACCGGTGACGGGAGGCTAATGAAAACCCGGTGAGGCCCGAAATGTCTATTTTGCCGTAGAAAAAGAGTCTCGAAGAATTTAAACATGGAACCGGTGTTGTGTTCCAACAATTACCTAAAATTCTAGATTCCCGCCTGCGCGGGAATGACGGAGGAGGGAAGCGGGAGGAGCAAAGGATTGAAGTGGGAATAACGGGTTTTGTATATTCAAGGTATTTCAGGAACAAAACGGTAAAGGGATGTTGAAAAACCCTTGCTGTCATTCCCGAAAACGCACTTACCCTAATTTCCGAAACCCAACTTGCCGTCATTCCCGAATGTTTAATCCGGAATCCAGTTCGGAAAGACTGGATTCCGGGTCAAGCCCGGAAAGACAGTCAAAGTCAAGGGACTTATGATGCACTACACCAGTTGATTTGGAGAGAATGTGTATTTAGAATAGTGTTTTGCAAAAGGGGCCACCTATCATGTTGAGAATTGGTGTGAGGCCAACTCAAAAACTGGTTTTTAAAAAGAATGAGGTGGTTCAAAAATAAAAAACGGGAGGTTAATAATGAAAAAAATTGTTGGATACGGTATGCTTGCTTTGTTTGCTGGCTTATTTCTGGGATTGGCCGTGGAAACGGTAGAAGCAGGATCTGAAAAAGCATTATCAGCATCTCGAGGATCCGCCGGAGAGGCACCAAACGCCGAAGGGATTAAACATTATAACAAGGATCATTGGGGTGTGGCCGAGGAACATTTCCGGGAAGCGGTGAAAGCGGATGAAAAATTGGCAGAGGCCCACTTTAATCTTGCGCTTTCCCTAGATAAATTAGGTAACCATGGGGAAGCCACACAGCATTTCAAAAAAGCCCTTGAACTGGCTCCCAAAAATCCAGCCATCGCAGATTCAAAAATCCTCAAGGCCCATTTAGGGATGTAAAGTTGGTATAGGTTTTATTGAGATAAGAGTTTGTTCCTTTTTGAAATGATTGCTACGGGTTCAAGGAGCAAACCCTTAAGATTTTTTTAATTATGAAGCCAGATCAATCTATTAAAAAAATAGCCCTGTTTTTGGTGGTTCTTTTAATTTTTTTCTGGGGCTTTACTGCTCTAGGGTTTAGCCATCATATCCTAGATCACAGGCAAACTTCCCACCATTCGGAACAGCATTCCTCTTTTTCATGCGCTTGGATGTGTGCGGTCTCCAATTTTCTTTCATCAACAGACCAAACCCTTAATTTAAGTTTTCACCCTCTTGTTGAAAGAATAAAACCGTTATTCCTTTTTTTCATTTTTCATCTCACTTATTCCCACCTAAGACCCAGATCTCCCCCTGCCTTAAATCTTCAAATTCGTTAAAGCTTTTTTGAAAACCTGAGATCTTTTTTTCCGTTTTGAAGTCCTTCTTCAAGGGGTTCTTCTCATAACAGCCGTGTTGTGTATGGGGGAAACCTAGGGATTTATTCCAAATTGGAGAGGGGTATTCTTATTTTTTACCCGAAAGGAGAAACCCTATGATGCTTAAATCCCCTTCGCCAATTCTTATCTTTGCCTGCCTACTTTTATTTGGAATGGGGGAATTAGCCGGAGCCATGTTGGGAAGGATTCCGGAGCAGATTCAGTCCCTTGCCACTGAAAAAGCCAGAAACCAGCCCGAGGTCCACGGCCTAACGGGACTAGAGGATATTGACCGAACCATTTTGGCAAAGGTTTCCTCTGAGGTTCTTTCCAGGCTCCATACGTTTCACCTTCATGGGCATGGGGTGGGATTGTTGGCGTTTGTCCTGGTTATTATCATTTTCAATGCAGGTTTCCACCCATGGGTGAAAAACACATTGATTGCGTTGACATCCCTGGGAATGCTGTATCCCTTTGGGTGGTTAACCTTAATGTTGGGGATTCCGTTTTTAGGAGCCGAGCGGGCTCTCCGTCTTGCGGAAAAGACTTTTTTCATTCCCTTTGGGACCTCTTTGCTTTTGGCAATTTGGCTTGCCATATTTTTTAAGGGCCTTGAGGTTTTGAAATATTATAGAAAAGTGACAACTGAGGAAGGCCTATAAAAAAATTTTTAGGAGATTAAAAAGGGGAGTAAAATGAAAAATAAAATATTCGTAATTTTTGTTTTTTTGGGTTTGAGTTTTGCAATCAATAACGATGTATTCGCAGCCCATATTTTAGAACCACTGGGAACCGAGATTGCGGCCACACCCCCTCGGGGAAGAATGTTTGGACAGGTGGAATACCTGTATACACGAAAAGACCCCGATAATGGGCCAAAGGTCAGTACCCACCTTCTGCCCTTAGAATTTGAAATCGGGGTAGGAGAGAGAACACAATTAAATCTGGAAGCAGCTGTTTTACTTGAAGAAAAGATTGAAGGGGTTCAGGGAAAAAGTGACGGGATTCAGGAGATTGCCTTTGGGTTAAAACATCGCTTTTTTGATGAGACTGAAACCCTCCCCGATGCGGGATTCTTGGTGGAATTTGCACCCGCTGCGGGTTTAAAAGGGGATGAAGCTGAACTCAAGACGACCTTTTTGTTTACAAAAAACCTATCCAATTCTTTCCTGTTCCATTTGGAAACAGGATATTTACTGGAAACCGAACGGGAAATTGAGGTGGAGGGAACCGTCATTGGGGGTGGCCCGGATGTTGAGGGGGAAGGGAAAACCCATGTGCAAAACGCACATATTTTTGTGTATAACTTGGCTCCTATATTCCGGGTGATCCCTGATCGTCTTTTATTGGTCACGGAGCTCAACGGAGAAAGTAATTTTAAGACTCATTTTGATCACATCATGGTTCGTCCCGAGGTCATTTTTGTCATCCAAGAGTTAGCGCTTAAATTTGCAGTTCCTGTTGGAATAACCAGTGAAGCGGATGATTGGGGTTTTCATTTTGGGATTTCAAAGCTTTTTTAAAGAGTTTATTATGAAAATCAGGAGAAAAGTTTTTTTCTGTGTTTGGCCCCTTCTTTTTATTTTCCTTTTGCCTCCCCATCTATGGGGACATGAGGTGGTGGGAGAAGTTACCCCCCTCATGCTGCACGCAGACCATATCATTACATTTATTAAAAAGGGTAGAGGCGAGGAGGCCGTACGGATGGCCGAGCGGGTGTACGAAGATTTTCAAGAAAACGGACGCATGGGATGGGAGGCAGGTTTAAGAACCAGCAGTATAAGGGTGGATGAGACCTACCATTCTACGACCCACGAGATGATTTCCCGTGCCATTGTTGAAAAAAACTCTTCAGGGTTGAAGAAAGGGATTGAATGGCTAAGTTTTCTTTTAATGCTGGAAAAATTCGATCGCCTCCATAACATGATGGAAAAGGGAACGGTTGCTCTACAAACCCAAATCACTATTTTTTGGTTGGGAAGAAACTATTTTTCTTATCTGTTGGAGCCCACCATGGGTGAGATTGACCCTATTGAGGAGAAGCGGTTAGACCGCCTCTTGGACCAGATGCTGTACAGCCTGGAAGATAAAAAATGGGAGCAGTTTAGAAAGCAGAAGAAAGAGTTGATCCAGAGCGTGGTTCGATTTTTTCAGTTTCGCTTGGACCGTGTTATTCCCAAAGAAATGGAATGATGATGTGAACCTTTTTTATTTCCAGTCTTTTTGAAATAGGACCACCTGGTCCTTTTCCAGGGTTTTGGATCCGTAGAGTTTATTTAAAAATATTTTTGTGTCCCAGGATCTGATGCACTCGTAAAAAGTCGTCATACCCGCGAAAGCGGGTATCCAGGACCCAAGGAACCGCTTGAAAAGACTGGATTCCCGTTTCCGCGGGAATGACGAAGGAGTCCTGTTACGGACTTTTTACGAGGCCATCAGGATCTAATTTTTAAAAAACATAATATAAGTTCCATTAAAAAGAAAGAATTTTCCTCTTTTTAAAAAGAAGGGTTTTTTAGACTTGAAAAACGGGAATCAAAATTACCTATATTTTTCAAATGGGTAGCATTAAAGAAATTTTTTGATTTAAAAAGGGCTCAAAACTTGCTTTTAGTTGCTGTAAATTGGGGTTTTTTAAAGATTGATGTATAAAAATAATCAAATTAAAAAATACATTTTCCTTTTTGGATTGGTCTATTTTCTCTTTTCCGGGTTAATAGTTCCCCTTGCCTTGACGCATATGAAGGTCCACAAACAAAAGGCGGACCATGCAGGGCAACATCAAAAACCGGTTTGTGCCTGGTTTTGTTCTGGGTATATGGCGGCATTTTATGATGATCCAGTTGTTTTAAATCCTTTTACCCCCTCTTTTGAAATCTCGCCTATTGAGGTTCCGGGTTTAATTAAAAATGCCTATCATGTTGACTTGAGAGTTAGACCCCCTCCCATTTTCTTTTCTTAAATTTTAAAAACCAAAACCAGTATAAAAAAAAAGAGGAATCTAAAATCCTCAGAAAATAAATCTTAATCTCCAAAAAAATCTTAGGAGAAGGATTTTTTAAGAATAGGGTTTTATCCGTTTTATTTTAAGGGTTGACCCCCCTTTTTGAAATATGGAAGAGAATGATGCCTTTTCTCAAAAAAAATCCTCCAGCGAGGGTTGATAAAAACCGAATTATCCATAACAAGAAAGGAGTTATTTTTTTAAGCCTGTTGTTTTTGCTTATCTTCCCTCTGGCTACGATCAAGGCGGGGCGAAAGTTGGAAAAACATAACGGCTTTTGCGTCTCCTGTCACGAAATGGAACATGTTTTAAAAGAATGGCAAGAATCCGGGGCTTCCGAAAAACATCCTGAGTGTATTCAGTGTCATTCCGGACCCGGCCTTTTGGGGGAGATTGAATCCCAGTGGCGTGGTGTAAAGTTCACAATATCCCATTTTACTCTTCCCTCTGAAAAATTGAAACCGCCCTTTAAAGCAAAGGTTCCCATTACCTTCTGCACACAATGTCATTCGAAAGAAAAAATAATTCCGATTCATCGCCGGTTTGATACCCAGGGAAAGCAATGTGCCGACTGTCACAAGCATCGGGAGGGATGGGAATTCCTAGGAGAGTTGCGTGGGTAAGAATCCAAAAGGAGAAAAAACAATGGTTATTTCCCCGGGTCTCTTGGGAGAAACTCGTGGATTGAAATCCCCGTTCCAGGGAAATTTTTATCTGGGAAGGGGAAAATTCCATCACCATATAATTAAGGAGGAATCCTTCGATGAAAGTTAATGTCGTTGGCTTGCAGTTGTTGTTTAGTGTTTGTTTGGGAGTGTTCGGTTTAACCCTTTTGGGTTGGAACGTTGAGGAAGCATCAGCCATTCCTGCTTTTACCCGGAAATACGATATGGATTGCAGTCATTGCCACACCACACCGCCTCAATTGGCGGAATTTGGAAGAAAATTTAGGGACAATGGGTTTCAAATCAAGGGCCTGGAGAAAGGATTGGAACAAGAACTCCAGGACCGGGCGGGTAAAGATGATCCGGAGGACATTCATCCCGCTTATTTTCCATTCTCCATTCGTCTTCAAGATGTAGGGTATCAGCTCAACGCCAAGAGCAATCAAGATACCGATGCAGGAGAAAAATCTGTGGATGTTAATTCGTTTGGAATCCGGAACCTTGGGATTATTGCCGGTGGAAACCTGATTCCGGGAGTCTCCTTTTTTATGAATTATAGCCCTTCTTTGGAGCATTTATCTTTTGAAGGAGTAGATCAAGAGGGTGAACTGCACCTGGGATGGGTCAGGTATACCCATCGCCATGAAAGAGGGATGACCAACCTGAAACTCGGGGTCACCGAATTGGATCTGGCTGTCCGTCCTTTGAACCACCAGAGAGCCACTACAGCGCCCTATTATATTTTGGAATATGATCCCAGCGGAAAAGGAGGGGGTGTTCTTGGTGAGCACAACTTAGGTTTGGAACTGTTGGGTCGTTACACGGACGGTTTCCGTTATGCGATTGCGGTAATCAATGGAACCAAAGCCAAGGCTGATAACAACAGAATCCCCGATCTGTATACCCGGGTTTCTCAGACCCTCATGGACCAAACTCTGGGAGTCTTTGGCTTGGTTGGAACAGCTCCCACGGAAGAGGATACCTTGGGGGGAGACGATATCCATGGAACCGGAACCAATGACGAACCCTATTTCAGGGCCGGGGCAGATTTGGACCTAAATTGCCCCTGCGGTCTTCAGGATCCTATCAATCTGGTAGTATTGTATCTTTACGGTTACGATGATCAGGAGCTCTATTCAGGCTCACCCCAGAACGCCCGGTTTCATGGGGGGTTTGCAGAACTGAATCATTTTATGACTGCTTTAAACCTGTTAATCTCCGCAAGGTATGATACCATCCGCAACCTCAAACAGGGAGACAGCTCCATTTCCAGCGATACAAATGATCTGGATGGCTTTACCATATCTGTACGGCACAATACCATTTTTACTAATCGGGTTTCCCTGGTTTCGCATGTGGAGGGCAGTTACAAAAAAACACAGGAAACCTCTCCCAGCGGTCTGGACCAAAATGAAACCACGGTCTTTGCCGGAGTAGATATTGTTTTTTAATTAAAAACCTTTCGGTAAAAACCTTCTGAACCCAAAGGGGACTAAACTCCCCTTTGGGTTTCCTGGAAAACATTCTCCGGAAAGAGGTAAACGTCTCGTTATATGGGGGGTTTTAGGTTCTTCTAAAGCCGGAAGAATTTTAAATTGAATTTGGGTAAGGAAGAGAAATTATTGGGTTTAAATTATGTTTTCCTTCTGCCCGGTTGGGATAAAACTTGCTGATATTTTATAAAAATCCAAAAAAAGGAGGAATCCTGTGGCACGTGTAAAAAAAGGAATGAGGATGGGTTGGCTCTTCGTCTTTCTTTGGATTGTCCCTTCCTGGGCCGGGGAGACCTCGGTGATTATTCTTTCCCCGAGGGAAGGGGAAATCCAAAACTCCCAAGATGTAAAAATCGAGGTGAAATTTGAACGAGGGGACAAAGGAGACCACCTTCATTTTTATTTGGATGGGAAATATTTTAAAACCAGCCGACGGGATTCCACCACACTTTGGGACGTTAAGGAAGGAAAGCATACCATTGAGGTCCGGGCCGCAAGCCGTGAGAAGGATGAAAAAGGCGTTGAGCACAAAGAACTGGGACCAAAGGCTTCCGTCAAAATTGAGGTTCAATCTTCAGAAAAGTTAGCAAAACCACAAGGTACACCCTAAATTTTCAAACAGAGCCTTCTCTTTAAAATCCCTCTAATCCAAACCTTGTATTCCTGACGTTCCTCAAAAATCAAGAATTAGAATTTTTCCAATGTCCTTTCAGGAACGGGCTTATGGGGTTTGAAATCGTGGGGGGATCCATATAATCTTCCCGGAGATGGGATAATGGGCAAAAAAGTGGAGTGACGGTGGAAATTATTTTCTTATTTCCAGTTTTTTTGGAATAAAACCACCTGGTCCTTTCCCAGGGTTTTAGCCCGGTAGAGTGCCAGATCGGCATTGTTGATGAGTTCTTCCTGGGTTTGGGCATCTTCGGGGAAAGTGGCCAGTCCCAAACTAACGGTAATCCGGCCCCCCTCGAGGCGTCGGTCAAAAGGGAGTTGGATTTTTTTCATTTCTCCGCATATTCTTTCCGCAATGATTGCAGCCTCTTCTTTAGTGGTTTGGGGAAGAATCACGGTAAATTCTTCTCCGCCATATCGAGCGGCCACATCAATGGTCCGTATGCAGTTTCGAAAGCATTTTGCCGCGGCTTTTAAGGCTTCGTCCCCCGTGAGGTGCCCGTAGGAGTCATTGAACCGTTTAAAATCGTCAAGGTCTATCATCATTAATGAAAGAGGGACTCCGTGCCGCCTGGACCGCTCTATTTCTTCTGCCATGCGTTCATGGAAATACCGACGGTTCAAAAGGTTGGTGAGGGAATCGGTGATCGAGATCTGCTTGAGTTCTTCTGTCCTTTGGAAAAAGGTTGAGCGCTCAATCGCGATGGAGGCCTGGTTGGCAATGGAAGTTAAAAGGTGCAAATCTTCATCCGAAAAAATTTCACCACTTACTTTATCCGTCAAATTAAGCACCCCGATGATACGGTGATTGAGTTTGAGGGGAATACTGATAAAAGAGTTGGTTTTGTAGCGGGTTCGGCGATCCTGGATCACCCTCTGGTCCAACTCCAAATTTTCAACCAGTAAGGGTTCCCCTGTTGCAGCCACATACCCGGAGATCCCCTGTCCCGGCTCAATTCGGATCGGTTCTACGATTTTTGGATTGAGTCCTTTGATGGCTTTAATTCTGAGCTCTTTTTTGGTTTCGTCTAAAAGCATCAAGGACCCTTGTTCTGTTCCGATCACCTCTGAAGATTTTTCCAAGATGATATTGCATAGCCGTTCGGCATCTAATTCGGACCCGATGGCTTTGTTCATCTCGTTTAAAAAGAAAAGATCATTTCCGGTTTTTGAAAATTGCCGCTGCAGGCCGATGTTCTCAAACAAAAGGGAAACCTGGCTTGAAAAGGTAGAAATGATATCAAACTCCTCCGGGGTCAGGGGGGTATTCATGACAACGATAATTCCTTCGATCTTTTTTTCCAAAAGGATGGGAAAAAAATCGATCCGATAGGTCGTATCGGGAAAACCTGATTTCAATATTTCAAAAAGACTCTGGGAGGTAAAAGGTTTTCCCTCCTCCATACATCGGGCTAAGAGCCCATCAGTGTCATTGAGATTGCTTTCGTCTAAAGAGCTTCTCATCCGTCCGAAACCGGAGGTCACTTTGAAGGATTTTGAAACGGGGTGATGGAGAAAAAAAAGGGCGGTATCAATATTAAAAAGGACCCCAAGGGTATTGAGGAGTAAAGGCGCAAACTCCTTGGGATGGGTAGTGCCCCTGGCCTCAGCCAGGATTTTGAGGAGGGTGAGCAGAAGAGTGGAGGTGCCAGAGGAAGTTAGCGAGGCATGGGTATGGTTCAGGAGGGTTTGTCCCATGGTTTTCAATAGACTTGAGGCTGCTTTCAAAGCCTCCTCCTCCTTGAAGGGGAGGGATTTTGAAATACTGAGTAACTGTTCCGATTGAATTCCAATTTCCTCTGAGGTGTTTCTAAACTCAGAGAGGTCCTGGTACGAGTAATAGGTTTTTCCTCCCAGGAGAATGATTTTGGTATTTTCGATCACCAGGGGAACTGAGAAAACCTGAAGGTTGGCATGGCATTTAAAGAAAGCGCCTTCGCCTGTTTGAGCCGCCAATGTGACCTGTCTTCCGCAGTGCTCTTGACATCGCTGATTACCGATGGGATTTTGTTGGGAGAGTTTACAAATTTCATTTTCTTGTGATGGGGGAAAGAGCAATTCCCCGGATTGATTGTAGGTTAAAAGGGAAAGGCTGGTCATGGTTGCCAGGCGGTCTTGGATGGGTTGCCAATTGGCCCGATCGGCCAATCTCTGGGCGGGATCGGGATTTTTGTGCATTTTTGACATATTCGGATCCAAAGTTAGCGGGTAAACTCTTTTTACCGTACCGGAGAATAAAGCAAAATTGGTGCCTTGTATTCTAAACAAAGGAGGAGGGAAGCACAAGGCGGTTTTCACCCATTTAACCCGATGTTTTTCTCCTGTTTGGTGCTTCCCCAAATATCGAGATGAAAGCGCCAAAAAAAGGCACTTTTGAGGTAGGGGGTTTTGGGGAAAAATTGTAGAAAATTATGCTCTTAGAGTTGAATTTATGTTATATTGAAGGTCTTTTCGTTTACCCCAAAATAGGCAAGGTATAATCATGAACCAGTTTCAATTGAAAAGCGATTTTCTTGTGAAAGGGGATCAGGAAAAAGCGATTGATCAATTGACCCAAGGCGTTCTCAAGGGGAAAGCCCACCAGGTTCTTTTGGGGGTTACGGGTTCAGGAAAAACCTTTACGATGGCCAATGTGATTCAGCGGGTTCAAAGGCCCACCCTGGTCTTCGTCCATAATAAAACCTTGGCTGCCCAGCTGTATAACGAATTCCGGTCTTTTTTCCCTTCCAATGCAGTGGAATATTTCGTCAGCTATTACGATTATTACCAGCCTGAGGCCTACCTTCCTCAAACCGATACCTATATCGAAAAAGATTCCGCCATCAACGATGCCATTGATCGAATGCGTCATGCGGCCACCAGCTCTCTTTTTGAACGAAACGATATCATCATTGTGGCCTCTGTTTCGTGCATTTATGGTTTAGGCTCCCCTGAGGCCTACCATGGGATGTTGCTTTATTTAGAGGAAGGAATGGAGATTGAAAGGGAGGACATTCTTAAAAAATTGGTGGAGATCCAGTATCAACGCAATGAGATTGATTTTTCCCGTGGCAGTTTCCGTGTCCGGGGGGATGTCATCGAAATTTTTCCTGCCGCTTCGGAAGCGTACTGCTTCCGGGTTGAACTGTTTGGTGATCGGGTGGAGCTGTTGACACGGGTGGATCCGCTGCGGGGTGTGGTCCTGGAACGGATTCCCAAGATTGCGGTTTATCCAGGGAGTCATTATGTGACCCCAACCGATCGTTTGAAAAGGGCCATGGAAGGGATCCGTCAGGAACTGGTGGGACAGGTCGCGTTTTTTGAAGGGCAAAATAAACTCCTAGAGGCCCAGAGAGTGGAGCAAAGAACCACCTTTGATTTAGAAATGATTAAGGAAATTGGATATTGTCAGGGGATTGAGAATTATTCCAGGTATTTGAGTGGCCGAAAACCGGGTGAGCCTCCGCCGACGCTTTTGGATTATTTTCCAAAGGACTTTCTTCTGATCATTGATGAAAGTCATGCCACTGTTCCTCAGATCGGGGGGATGTATGCAGGAGACCGGTCCCGAAAAAAAAACCTTATAGAGTATGGTTTTAGACTTCCTTCGGCATTTGATAATCGTCCCCTGACCTTCCAAGAGTTTGAGGGATTTGTCCAGCAAGCCATTTATGTCTCTGCCACCCCCGGGTCTTATGAAATGGAAAAATGCCAAGGGGAGGTGGTGGAACAAATTATCCGCCCCACGGGTTTGATGGATCCCAAGATGACCGTAAAACCTGCCGTGGGCCAAGTGGATGACCTGCTGGAGGAAATTCAAAAACGGGTTGAGAAAAAAGAGAGGGTATTGGTCACCACGTTGACCAAACGGATGGCTGAAGATTTGACGGAATATTATCAGGAACTGGGTATAAAGGTGCGGTATCTTCATTCGGAAATCGTCACTTTGGAACGGATGGAAATATTAAGAGACCTTCGCATGGGAGTTTTTGACGTTCTCATCGGAATTAATCTCTTGCGAGAGGGCCTGGATCTTCCTGAAGTCTCCCTGGTGGCTATTTTGGATGCCGATAAAGAAGGTTTTTTGAGGGCCTACCGGTCTCTCGTTCAGACCGCAGGCCGGGCGGCGAGAAATGTGGAAGGGGAAGTGATTCTCTATGCCGAGCGTGTGACCGCATCTATGGAACTGGCCATTCGGGAAACCAACCGAAGGCGGGAGATCCAAAAAAAATATAATCAAACCCATGGCATTACACCCCAAACCATCCAAACGCAAATTCATGACCGGTTATTATATGAAACTGTGGAAGCCGATTATTTTCCCATTCCCGCTGTCAGGGAAAAGGAAGGAACGTATATTCCACCTGATGAAATTCCCCAAATCATTAAAACGTTGCAACGGGAGATGAGGGAAGCGTCCAAGCGCATGGAGTTTGAACGGGCGGCAGAGATCAGGGACCGGATACGCGAGTTAAGGGAAGCGGATATCGGGGTGAAACCCCAACGGACCGCTCCTGGGAATTAGGCCTGTTTGTAGATAAAAATTCCCAAAAGGATCCCGAGAAAGCTCAAAAGATTTAACTTGAAGGTAAAACCGAGAGTCAGGGAAATCAAACCGAGGTCCAATTTAAAGGGGGGATCAAGGCCCAGCGTGTAGGCTTTTAGGAAAAAGTCTCGCAGAGGCCCTTCTGGAGAGATCGATTTTAATACCTCTCCCAATACGCCTCCAAACAAACCACCCGCTATGATAAAAAAAATCAAAAGCCACGGGGTTTTTCTTAAAACAGCCATTAATCCTCTAAATGGTGGGCGATAATCGGAGGGAAGATTAAACTGTTTTCAACTAATTGTCAAGCCAGCCTTGAAGTCAAGGCGCCCGTTGGAGCCGCGCCTGCCGGGTGTGAAGGTCAGGTTTATTTTTCTGAAGGATTCTTCCTTACCTTCCGGGGGTTAAATTCATGAAACGCCAAACCAAAATTATTTGTACCTTGGGACCCGCCAGTTGTTCCGAAAAGAAAATCGGTCAATTAATTGATGGCGGAATGGATGTGGCTCGGTTGAATTTTTCCCATGGGACTCAAACCGACCACGCCGAAATGATGCGAATCATTCGACGCCTATCGGAAAAGACCCAAAAACCGGTGGCCATTTTACAAGATCTCCAAGGACCTAAAATCAGGGTTGGGGTATTGGATAATGGCCCTCGGGTTTTAAAAAAGGGAGAGGAGGTGGTGATCACCACCAAAGCCAAGGCCCTTCCTGGTGAAATTCCCACCACCTATTCCGATTTACCTAAGGATGTAAAACCTTCGGATCGTATCCTAATTGATGACGGCCTGATTCAACTCAAAGTTCTTCGTACCACTTCTCAAGATGTGTTTTGCCGTGTCATGAACGGAGGTTCTGTTTTGGATCACAAGGGAATTAATCTGCCTGGGGTTCGGGTCAGTGCCCACTCTTTAACGCAAAAAGACCGGGAGGACCTTTTGTTTGGACTCAAACAAGGGGTGGATTATGTGGCTTTATCTTTTGTTCGCGGACCCGAAGACGTTTTGGCGATTAAAAAGATTGTAAAAGACGCCGGTTGCCATACCCCCGTGATTGCGAAGTTGGAGCATCCCGATGCCATCCGAAATCTGGAAGAAATCCTTGACGTTTCCGATGGGGTCATGTTGGCCAGAGGGGATTTAGGGGTGGAAATGCCCCCCGAGGAGGTCCCCATGATTCAAAAACGGGTAATTAATAGAGCCAACGCCCAAAAAGTATCGGTCATTACCGCCACACAAATGTTAGAATCCATGGTATCAAACCTTCGGCCGACCCGTGCGGAGGCCTCCGATATTGCCAACGCCATTTTTGATGGAACGGATGCGGTTATGCTTTCAGCAGAAACCGCTTCCGGGGCCTATCCCATTGAATCCCTCCAAATGATGGTCCGCATTGTGGGAGAAGCGGATGGGGCCCGTCTTCACGAGAAAGCCTTTATTCGGCGGAAAAAAGAAATTGCCCGTGCTTTTCCGGATGCCATTAGTGAAGCGGCAGCCTATGTTGCGGTGGAAACACGTGCCAAGGCCATTGTGGTGTTTACCCATTCGGGGTATACCGCTCTTTTAATGTCCAAGTATCGTCCTTCGATTCCCATCATCGCGTTTACCCCTGAACCAGATATTCAAAAACGAATGTGTTTGCATTGGGGGGTTAATCCTAAAATCATGGGGTATTCGGAGAGTACCGATCATCTCTTTGGTGCGTTGGAAGAGTCCCTTCTCGAAAACCGACTGGCAAAAAAAGGTGATACGGTGGTGGTTCTTTCCGGAACCTCCCCGACACGAAGGGGGGTGACCAATATGATGAAACTCCATCGGATTGAGTAAACCCGTAAGGAAAACGTGGTTAAGGGGTTTACATTTCCACGTGGTTCATTATAAGATCTCGAGATACCCCAAAAATGTTCTAGTGTTTATTTTTCCAAATCAAGGGTTTTAAAAATTTGTCGGAGAGGTTTTTTAAATGGCCAGTAAGATTACCATCGTGGGTGCAGGAAATGTAGGGGGGACCACTGCCCAACGGTTGGCTGAAAAGCATGTGACAGAACTTATCCTTCTCGATATTGCCAAAGAAATGGCCCAAGGGAAAGCATTGGATCTGATGGAAACCGGTCCCCTGTATGGGTATGATACAAAAATCGTTGGGACGGATGATTATTCGCTCACCGAAGGGTCTGACCTGGTCATTATTACCTCTGGGGTTCCCAGAAAACCCGGAATGAGCCGCGCCGATCTTTTAAAGACCAACACGGGAATTGTGAAAAGTGTGACTGAGCAGGTGATCAAAAAATCCCCCAATGCCATTTTGTTGGTGGTTTCAAATCCCTTGGATGCCATGACCCATGTGGCTTTTCGGATCAGCGGGTTTCCCCGTCAGCGGGTTCTCGGAATGGCGGGAGCCTTGGATTCAGCGCGTTTTCGTTGTTTTATTGCGCAAGAATTAAATGTGTCAGTTAAAAGTGTTCATGCCCTTGTTTTGGGAGGGCATGGGGATAGCATGGTTCCAGCCTTGAGGCTGACCACGGTGGCCGGTATTCCGGTTTCGGAATTGATTCCAAAAAAACGGTTGGATGCCCTTGTCCAACGAACCCGGGATGGTGGTGCGGAAATCGTCAAGCTGTTAAAACAGGGAAGTGCTTTTTATGCCCCATCGGGTGCCATTGTAGAGATGGTGGAGAGTATATTAAAAGACAATCGAAAGATTCTACCCTGTGCCGCCCGGTGTGAAGGAGAGTATGGGTTTCAAAACCTTTTTGTGGGGGTTCCCGTTAAGTTAGGGATCCAGGGAATGGAAGAAATTATTGAGGTTTCCCTTTCACCGGAGGAGAAACAGGCTTTGGAGAAGTCCGCCCATGCGGTGAGAGATTTGTGTAATCGCGTGGATCAATTATTGTAGCGTGAACCCATTCCAGCTAATTTTTATAACAAGGTTTTTTTCACATGGAGAACAGTGAAGAAGAATACCCGGTTCCATCCGCGTTGCCCTTTTTCGCCCGTTATTTTTCCGTCATATGAAATATCAACGATTACATCCGTGGGATATTTCCCCCTCTGAAGCCATCCAAATTCAAAATCAACTTAAAAATCGTGTCTGTCTTGAACCCCTTCAACAACCCGTTGAGCGGGTTGCGGGTGCAGACATTGCTATTTTTCGTGAAAGCCAAGAAGCGTTTGCAGGGGTGGTGGTCATGTCCTATCCGGATTTGACCATTTTGGAAAAACGAGGAAAGCGTGTTCAGATTTCTTTTCCTTATATTCCCGGGCTGCTTTCTTTTCGGGAAATTCCAGTGCTGATAAAACTCTTTGAAAAATTAACCCATGAACCTGATCTTATTTTAGTGGATGGTCAGGGAATTGCCCATCCAAGGCGGATGGGTTTAGCCACACATCTGGGATTGATTTTTAATAAACCCACCATTGGTTGCGCCAAGTCCTGGCTGTTTGGGCGTTACCGGGAGCCCGGCTTGAAAGCAGGGGCTACCCAACCCTTAGTAACCGATCAAAAAGAGGTGGTGGGTGCTGTGGTTAGAACCAAGGCCAATGTTCGCCCCTTATTTGTTTCGGGGGGTCATAAAATCGATCTGGAAGCTTCCATTCATTTTACGTTGACCAGTTGCCGGGGTTACAGACTTCCGGAACCTACCCGCCAAGCACACCTTTTTGTCAACCGTTTGAGATCGGTGTAGCCTCCCCTTCAATTTGACTTTAAAGAGGCAAAGGGGTACGCTAGAAATTGTCTTTTCACAAATTTCGACTCCCTGTTCTTATTAAAAAGGCGAGAGAGAAGGGGGATTTTTTAGGATTTTTGAGAAAAGGAAAACAGGTACCTATTATTGATGATCCAAAGTGAAACCTCAGAAGGAGGGCGATTCTTCATCGCTGAGAAATGGTAGTTTAATTTTGGGTTAATGTTGTGTTGAGAATTGCGGGGTAAAGGCCATGCGAGAGCTACAAGAACTAACGGATTTAATTGCCAAGGCCTTGGTTGATTTTCCGGACCAGGTCGGAGTGAAGGTTGTCGAAGGGGATCAGACCACCGTTCTTGAATTAAAGGTGGCGAAGGGAGATCTTGGGAAGGTGATTGGAAAACAGGGGAGGACAGCTCAAGCCATCCGAACCATATTGAATGCAGCGGCCACGAAACTCAAAAAGCGCGCTTTTTTAGAAATTGTTGAGTAAAGGTTACCCGGTTTTTGATGGCTAGACCCTAAAGTTTCAGTGAAGAGGATTTTTTGTAAGTGAGGAAGAAAAGATAAAGGGGCTGATCAAGATAAGGGGAGGCCACGGGAGGGCCGGCATCTTCCGGGGTAAAACGTATTAAGTTTGAGGTGAATGATATTTTAATAGCCCTTCCATAAAATAAAGCGGAAGTTGTTGAAAATGGAGTAAAAAAAGGGGGAAAAGTTCATTCCCTCTTTTTTTTTGTGGGATTTTTTAAGAACTCGTGTGACGGATAATCTTCCCCTCTACGAGGTAAACCACTAACTCTGCCACATTCGTGGCGTGATCGGCCATCCTTTCAAGGTATTTTGAAACAAACGTAATTCTGACCGCTCGGGCAATGGAGTGAGGGTCTTCAATCATATAGGTTAGCAGTTCCCTAAAAATCTGATGGGTGAGATTGTCAACAAAATCATCATCCCCGCAAACTTTTCGTGCCAAAGTTGCATCCCGGTTTACAAATGCATCCAACGCCTCTTTGACCATTCCTTGGGCGTGTTCTGCCATTCGAGGAATATCAATATAAGGTTTTAATTGAGGTTCTTCATTGAGTTCAATGGCCCGTTCCGCGATGTTTTCAGCCAGATCACTCATCCGTTCCAATTCGGTTGAAATTTTCATGGCGGTGGTGATGAGCCGAAGATCTCCCGCAGTGGGTTGATGAAGTGCGATGAGGCTGAGGCTATCCTCATCGATTTCTACATCCATGGCATTAACCTTGTGATCGTTTGCAATCACCTCTTTGGCAAGTTCTGAATCTCTTTCAACAAGGGATTTGATGGCATTGGCAATCTGTTCTTCAACCTTTGCCCCCATCCTGAGGATTTTTTCTTTTAAATCTTTTAGTTCTTCATCAAAACGTCTATGCATGGGTCCATCCCACCTTAGCCGAATCTTCCTGTAATGTAATCTTCTGTTCTACGATCACTCGGGTTTGTAAAAATTCTACGGGTTTCTCCATATTCGATCAGGTGGCCTAAAAGGAAAAACCCTGTTATATCAGAAACTCGGGCGGCTTGTTGCATGTTATGAGTCACGATTACCACAGTATAATCCTTTTTAATCTCCATCATCAATGCCTCAATTCGGGCAGTGGCAATGGGATCCAAAGCGGAACAGGGTTCATCCAGTAGGATGACCTCCGGTTCCACCGCCATGGCACGGGCTATGCAAAGTCTTTGTTGCTGTCCTCCCGATAAGGCAAGTGCGCTTTGATGGAGTTTGTCCTTTACCTCTTCCCAAAGCGCTGCTTGCTGAAGAGCCATTTCGACAATTTCATCTAAATCAACTCTTTTCCGAATTCCGCAAATCCGAGGTCCATAAGCGATATTTTCGTAAATGGATTTTGGAAAAGGGTTTGGTTTTTGAAATACCATTCCAATTTTTAGCCGAATCTCCATGGGGTTTTTTCGGGGTGCATATAAGTTTTCTTTGCCATAGAGAACGTCTCCGGTTAAGCGAAACCCCGGAACAAAATCATTCATCCGGTTCAAACACCGGATAAAAGTGCTCTTACCGCACCCGGAAGGACCAATGAGTGCGGTGATTTCCTTGCTCCTGATTTGAAAGGAGTTATCTTTTAATACATGGAAGGAACCATACCATGCATTCAGTTTTATGATTTCAAAGGCGAATGATTCAGGTTCTATCATAATTACCAGTGAAGCTTTTTTTGAAAACGGTTTCGGAGCCATATCGCAATGGCATTCATGGTTAAAAGGATAAACAAGAGCACCAGAATGGCAGCCGCCGCATTGATGGAAAAGGCGTGCTGAGGCCTGGAAACCCAATTGAAAATCTGAATGGGAAGTACCGTAAATGGGGCAAATATACTATCGGGTAAAAAAGCGATATAGGTAAGGGCGCCGATCATGATTAAAGGTGCTGTTTCCCCAATGGCGCGGGAAAGGGCAAGTATGGTACCCGTTAGGATTCCCGGGAACGCTAAGGGAAGGACTTGGTTTCGAATCGTTTGCCATCGGGTTGCCCCCAGGGCGAATGATGCCTCCCGGATGGAATTGGGAACCGCTTTTAGGGCTTCACGTGAGGCTAGAATGATAATGGGTAGAACCAATAAGGCCATGGTCATGGATCCCGCTAAAATGCTTCTCTCGAATTTCAATGCACGAACGAAGAGTTCAAGACCCAGCAGACCATAAACAATAGAGGGAACTCCCGCCAGATTGGCGATATTAATTTCAACCAACCGATTGAACCAGTTCTTTTTTGAAAATTCTTGTAGATAAATGGCCGCCCCTACTCCGAGGGGAAAAGCGATTATCGCCGTGAGGACAATCATGTATATGGTTCCAACCGTAGCGGATAGGATCCCTGCCCTTTGGGGCCTTCGGGAGGGGTAGCTTGTTAAAAAATCCCAACTGAGCCTTGTAAACCCATCGATTAGAATCGAAATCAAGAGGGTCAAAAGGGTTGCTAAGGCCACAAATAAAGCGCCTAGCGCCAATCCGATAAAGATTCGATCAGCCCATTTTCGCTTTGAAAAAAGCTGATTTAATTCTTTTGAGGTCAGGGTTTTCATTCATAAACCTCCCGATACCGTTCCCGAAGCCAATGACTGGTGAGGTTTAAAAGGAAAGTCCCTAAAAAAAGGGTCATTCCAACAGCAAAAATGGTTTTATATTCAATGGTCCCATGAGGGGTATCTCCCAGGCTCACCTGAACAATATAGGCAGTCATGGTTTCGATCGGTACGAATGGATCTAATGTTAATCTAGGTTGTTGTCCAGCGGCTATGGTTACAATCATTGTTTCACCGATGGCTCGGGAAATGGCAAGGATGCAGGCCGCACTGATTCCTGAAAAAGCCGCGGGGAATACCACCTTTAATGCCACTTGTAACCGGGATGAACCTAAGGCATAGGCTCCTTCTCTGAGGCTTTTGGGGACTGAAAACATGGCATCTTCACTGAGAGATGAAATCATGGGTGTGATCATAATTCCCATCACAATTCCTGGCCCCAATGCATTAAATCCGGATAATTGAGGGATCAGATTTTGCAAAAGGGGGGTCACAAAAAGAAGAGCGAAATAACCGTATACCACAGTGGGAATTCCAGCAAGGATTTCCAAAACGGGTTTAATGGTTCTTCGCAGAGCGTCTGAAGCGTATTCACTTAAAAATACGGCGCTCAATAACCCAATGGGCATGGCGACCAACATGGCAATGAGGGAGACCAGAAATGTTCCTGTAACGAGGGGCCAAATTCCAAAATGTTTATTGATAAAAAGGGGGGTCCACTGGGTATCCAGAAAAAATTGACTAAAGGAAACTTCTCTAAAAAAATGAAAGGTTTCAAAGAAAAGGACAAAAATAATTCCAAGGGTGGTCAAAAGGGAAAGAACCCCGCACAGGAAAAGAAAGGACTGAATGATCTTTTCCCCCAAAAGGTTTTTTTTCCTGCGCAGGGCGATTGCTTTTTGCAAATAGGTGGGTACTCCCCTGGATGTTAGTTGGATTCACGGAGGAGGGAGTTCAATGATTTTCCAACCGATCCCTTCCCCTCATAAACTGAACCTAGCCTTCTTTCCTTCACACGGGAATCTACCATTTTTCTGATCGATTGGGGAAGAGAAATATAGCCCACTTCTTCGGCAAGGGCAGGTCCTTCTTGGAGATAAAAATCCACAAATTTTTTCACTTCGGGTTTTTTTAAAGAACTCTCACTGACATAAATAAAAAGGGGTCGGGCCAAATAATAAGACCCATCCTCCACGGTTTTGTGAGAGGAAGCGATTGGACCGTTCCCCCCATCAATGGGCACCAATTTTAGTTTACTTTTGTTTTCCTCATAGTATGCGAGACCAAAATAACCCAGGGCATAAACATCATTCGCAATCCCTTGAACCAGGATATTGTCGTCTTCACTGGATGTAAAATCCCCCCGGCTGGATTGAGATTTACCCATAATCGCTTCTGTGAAATAGTCAAAAGTGCCGGAATCTACACCCGGGCCAAAGAGATGAATTTCCTTTTTTGGCCAATGGGGGTAAATTTGATTCCAATGGGTGACTTTTCCTTGAGCATCGGGTTCCCAAATTTTCTTAAGGTCGGAAATGGTCATCTGTTTGACCCAATCATTTTTAGGGTTTACGACAACGGCCAGACCATCATAGGCAACGGGAATTTCGATGTATTGGATACCGTTTTCCCCGCAAAGTTTAATTTCCTTTGTTTTAATGGGCCGAGAGGCATCGGTAATGTCTGTTTCCCCGCGGCAGAATTTTTTAAACCCACCTCCGCTTCCGGAGATTCCCACGGTAACACGGGAAGATCGATTTTTGATCTGAAATTCCTCTGCAACGGCTTCGGTAATTGGGTAAACCGTACTGGAGCCATCTATTTTAATGAGGTCCGCTCCAGTTGCTATTTTGGGAGAAAGAGTAAAAAGAAAGGCCAGCGTGATCCCCATGAGCCCTGCTTTAAGAACAAGGGGGGAATTATATAACTTTTGTGTGTCTGAGTTTAACATGGTTTATTCTCCTTGCTAGGTTAGAGGTACATTGTTAATTTAATGTTACGGGAATGTAAAATCTATGTTACGGTTCCTTTAGAAATAACCAATCAGATCGACCTGAAGGCGGTCAATATCATCCTTGGGTTCTGAAAGGGCTTCTGTTGAAAAAAATTTCACCTGGGTTTTTAAAAAATCAAAAATACGGTAAGCTCCCCATACAATGTGCCCCTTTCGGTTTAGACCTCCATCACCGAAATCGGAATCGGATATATCGGCTAAAGTTGCATCTGTTTCTACACGCTTAAAAAAATAAGCAACCTCCCAGTCTTTTGCTTTTTTGGCTTTTCCAAGAATAACGCCAACCTGATATCCGTCATTACCGGTTCCAGTTCCGGCCGCGTTCACGGTATCTGTTAAATTTTTGATATAATCACCTCCAACACTGACCGGTAAACCACCTATTTTTGTTTTAACCACACCGGTGACATCCAGGGTGCGGTATTCATTGATTAGTACGCCGCTTCCGTCCCTTGAATTTCCATCCAAGGTGCTTGCCTGGCTTAGGGTACTTTGGGTGGCGTTATCCGTTACATAGTAAGCAATAGCCAATGTGGCCTCCGTATTCTCTACAAGATCAAGGGTGAGGCCGACTTGTTGACCGAACATCCACTGATCCTTGTTGGACCCGGAATCCTCATCCAGAACAAATTGGCCCAAATTCACAAAAATCTCACTTCCGATGGGAAAAGAAAAGCTTTCAGAAAACCCTTCGGGATTAACATCCGAATCCCAGACAATGTCCGTTGAATAGAAGGTAAAGAAAGGAATGGCCATTTTTCCTCCGGTGAGTTTCAACCATTCGGTGTTAGCCCCTTTCCAGGATAGGTAGGCTCTGTCCAGAAAGATATCCTTTGATGAGAAAAGGTTGTCAAAGGTCTGATTGGTAGAGGTTTGATCAGCGCTGCCACTGGCAATGCGGATTCCAGCCGTGAAATCACTTATTTTAAATTTGGTTTCCACCCGGAGCCTTAGCCGTTGACGATGGCGATCCTGATCGGGATTTTTCCAAAAGGACTCATGTCTAAGGCGAAGATCCCCTTTCAGTTTTATTTCATCAACGAAATCGGAGAATTTTAAATCGGTTGCCCCAAGCACTGGAATATGGACAATGCCCAGAGCCAATAATGTCATTAACATTGAAATTTTTCTCTTCATTGATCTTTGTCTCCTTTTTATTTTTTTAATTTCATTAAATGGAGAGTCCTTTAAATCTCGCCTAAAATAAAGATAGAGGGAAACCTAAAGGACTCCTTTATCCTATGGCTCGGTCTACCTCTTTTTTAATCTCTTTCATTAAATGAAGCGGGGTTTTAATAGGATCTTTTTTTATGAGAGGTTGAAAAATTTTGGTTTTTCTTCCCATTTTGCCTTTCCTTTCCTGACTACCGGGTTTTGTCATGGTTCCGTTAGTTTTTTTTACGATAGGTACCCTATCAGGGGAATGTTAAACATCCATCACAACCAAGTTAAATCTGTGTAAAAAAAAGGAGGGCAGGTTCAGTTTTTTCTTAAAAGGAATGATTAAATGGAATTTTTTTATTGCAATGGAAGGAACTAAGATTTTAAATGGGGGAAGGGATTAATAGAAAATATCAAGTCAGTTTCGGTGGTTTGTGATGCCCGCAATACTCTCCGCATTGTTGAATGAGTTTTGCGACCAGTCCGGTCCAACCGGTTTGATGACTGGCACCGAGTCCTTGGCCTTGATCGCCATGAAAATGTTCATAAAATAGAATATGGTCCCTCCAATGAGGGTTGTCATGAAAAGGGAAGTTTTCTCCATTAATGGGGCGGTTCCCATTTTGGTTTTTAAGAAAAAGCCGTATCATTCGGTGGGAAATTTCAGTAGAAACCTCCCAAAGATTGACCTCATGCCCTGAACCCGTTGGACATTCCACTTTGAAATCATTTCCCAGATAAAAATGGAATTTCTGGAGTGCCTCCAAAAGGAGAAAATTAACCGGAAACCAGACGGGACCACGCCAATTTGAGTTTCCCCCAAATAGGGAACCTTTGGATTCGCCGGGTTCATATTGAACCTCGTGGGAGTGTCCGTTTACTTTTAAAACAAACGGGTTTTTTTCGTGATATTTGGAAAGAGATCGTATTCCAAAGGGACTCAAAAATTCTTCCTCGTCTAGGATTTTATGCAACAGGCGACGTAGGTTTTCAGGATTCACCACCGAAAGGATGCGGCGCTTTCCGACTCCGGGTTTTTCCATACTTGCCACATTGCGGGAAAGGTCAGGGCGGTTGGTAATGAACCATTCTAGGCGTCTTTTAAAGCCTGGCAGAGATTCAATCAATTCGGGTTCCAGGGTTTCAATCGCAAAAAGAGGAATGATTCCGACCATTGAACGGACTTTTAGAGGAAGGGTGGATCCATCGGGGAGTTGGAGGACATCATAAAAAAACCCGTCTTCCTCATTCCATAGGCCGGTTTGAAGTTCTTTGAAATGGTTCATGGCATTGGCGATATATAAAAAGTGCTCGAAAAATTTACTGGCAATATCTTCATAGCATGGGTTTTCCTTCGCCAGTTCAAGGGCAATTCGCAGCATGTGAAGACTGTAACAGGCCATCCAGCTGGTTCCATCGGATTGTTCCAGGTGTCCCCCTGTAGGAAGGGCTTCATTCCGGTCAAAGACGGAGATGTTATCCAATCCCAGAAATCCCCCTTGAAAGATATTTTTTCCATCGGTGTCTTTTCGATTGATCCACCAGGTAAAATTCAGGAGAAGTTTCTGAAATACCCGTTCTAAAAAGACCCGGTCACCCTTTCCCCGCTGTTTTTTTTCAATTTTGTATACCCGCCACGCCGCCCAGGCATGCACCGGCGGGTTGGCATTTCCAAAACCCCATTCGTAAGCAGGAATTTGACCATTGGGATGCATGTACCATTCCCGTGTGAGAAGGAGCAGTTGTTTTTTGGCAAAGTCCGGATCAATCAAAGCAAAGGGAATGACGTGAAAAGCAAGGTCCCACGAGGCAAACCAGGGATATTCCCATTTATCTGGCAGGGAAAGAATATCCTCATTATACAGGTGGGGCCAACCCTTGTTACGTCCTTTTTTTCGACTGCCCGGTGGCTCGGGTTCTTTGGAATCACCCTTTAACCAATCCTCCACGATGTAGTGATAAAACTGCTTGTTCCACAACATGCCCGAAAAAGCTTGCCTTTGGATCATCCGCATTTCTTTTGTTAGGGTGTCAGAGGTTAAGCCTTCGTAGAAACCATTGGCTTCTTTTTTCCTTTTTTGAATGAGGGTAGAAAAAGATTTACCGAACGGTGAAATGCCATCCGTCAGATTGGTTAAACGAAGCCGTATGATTTTGGGTTTCCCGGGATCTGTTTTTAACCTGTAATAGGCGCCGGCTTTGGTTCCGATCCCTTGGGGATTAATGACTTCCTGTTTTCCATCGATCACATAATGATGAAAAGCATCTTTGGTGTAAAGGGAGCGGTTGGGTGTTCCAAAAAGATGTTGGAAGTTTGTTTCATTTTCGGTGAAAAGCAATCGGTTTGCTTCTTCACAAAATAAGGTCTGCTTCCCTAGGGTAGGGTGGTCTGTGTGTATGGTTTTCCATTTTTTCCTGTTTGAAATGTCCTTTAGATTTGGTTTAGAAGAACCGTTCCATGACCAGGTATTTCGAAACCACAAGGTAGGGAGAAGGTGTAGCTCGGCTTCCTGGGGACCCCGGTTGTTCACCGTAATCTGGATCAGAAGGTCATCGGGGGTCTTTTTTGCATATTCAATTAAAATATCCCAGTATCGGCTTTGTTCAAAAATCCCGGTATCCATCAATTCCCATTCCGGATCCGATCGATTTCTTTTTTGATTTTCGTGAAGGAGTTGGGAGTAAGGAAAGGCTTGGTGGGGATATTTATATAGATATTTCATGTAAGCGTGTGTGGGGGTGTTGTCCAAATAAAAATAGTATTCTTTGATATCCTCCCCGTGATTGCCCTCATGACCTCCCACTCCATAAAGTCTTTCTTTTAGAATCGGATCCTTCCCGTTCCAAAAGGCCAGAGCAAAACAGAGCCGTTGGTGGTTATCGGATATGCCCCCAATGCCATCCTCGCCCCAGCGGTATGCTCTGAACCGGGCCTGTTCAAAAGGAAAATGGTTCCAGGCATCGCCGTTGGGGCTGTAATCCTCCCGAACCGTTCCCCATTGCCGTTCACTCAGGTAGGGACCCCACCGGTGCCAATGGGCTTTGAGGGTTCGATTTTCCTTAAGACGGAGGGCTTCTGGCGTCAGAGGTTTTTTCATCCTGTTTTGAGTTTATAAACGGAGCAATATTTCCAATTTCAGGTGATCGTCCCCGGGTTTGAAATCATTTTTTGGATAAAGGGAACCATCAGGGAATGAAGATCACTTCGAGCTTGCCGAAAGGCTTCCCTGATTTCCTGTTGGGACCCTTTGGCCTGGGCGGGATCCTCCAAAGGCCAGTGTTCTTTGCGTATCTTTGGGGGGGTTGCTGGGCAATGGGATTCCGCATTTGAACAAACGGTGATGATCACATCCATTTCCAATAGAAAGGAAAGCTCTATTTTTTTTGATGTTTGGGAACGGATATTGATGCCCATTTCATCCATCACTTCAATGGCCATGGGGTGGATTCCCTTTGGGTTCAAGCCTGCACTGGACACTTCGAGGATTCCCTTGCTCAAGTCTCTGGCCAATCCTTCGGCCATCTGGCTTCGGGCCGAATTCCCCGTGCATAAAAAAAGAACTTTTTTGGGTTTGCCCATAGAGGAGTCAAAAGAAAGTTTTTTAAAATTTAAAAAAACCTGACCAAAAAATAAATAGAATAAAACATCCAAATACAATTCTGTAATAACCAAAAGGCTTAAAAGAATGCCGTTTAATAAAAGCAAGAAATAAAGCGATCACCCCCCAAGCCGTTACAAAGGCGGCCCCCAGGCCCAAAAGCATTATCCCCAGACTTTCATCGGTGATCAAAGCTCTGTTTTTAAAGGCATCGTATAATGTGGCGGCAAACATCGTGGGAAGGGCGAGGAAAAAAGAAAATTCCGCTGAGGTCTTTCGATCCATCCCGACCACCAGCCCTCCCATGATGGTTGCCCCTGCACGGGAGACCCCGGGAAAAAGGGCAAGGCATTGGGCCAAACCCACGTAAAAGGCAGTTTTAAAATTAATCCCTTCCAGTTGGCTAATATGGCTTGTCTTCTTTTTTGATTCGATGATTAAAATAGCGAATCCTCCGATTACGAGTGCAATTCCAACGGTAATGGGGTTGAAGAGATAAACTTTAATGGCCCCATGGGCGATTAATCCCACAAAGGCTGCCGGGAGAAATGCCAATCCGATTGCGGTGACAAAGGTCCGTGCCGTAGGATCAATTGGGAGGCGAAAAAAAAGATCGGATATCTGAACCCAAAAATAGACCACCACCGCCAAAATGGCCCCTAACTGGATAGCAATTTCAAACGTTTTTGCAAAGTCTCCTGTAAACCCTAAAAAATGGCCGGCAATAATGAGATGTCCCGTTGAAGAAACTGGCAAAAATTCTGTCAGACCTTCAATGATTCCCATCAGAACTGAGACCCACCAAACCGGCATTACGATTCCCCGTTTCCTTTTCTTTTGGGAATCCGAACGGTGAAGGTGGATCCCTTCCCAGGTTGGCTTTGAACCGTCACGGAACCACCGTGGGTTTCTACAATATGCTTTACGATGGAAAGGCCTAGTCCGGTTCCACCCATTTCTCGCGATCGGGCCCGATCCACACGGTAAAAACGTTCAAAAATTCGAGAAAGATCTTTTTTGGGAACCCCAGGCCCCGAATCGGAAACTGAAATTTCCGTGGCGAAATCGGTTTCCAAAGCCCCCAATGTTATTTTTCCCCCTGCAGGGGTGTATTTCACGGCATTGTCTAGAAGGTTTGTGACCACCAGCGTCATTTTTTCTAGATCCCCTTGGATCGGATGGATCGGCTGGGAAATGTGGATGGACAGGTGTTGATCCTTTTTTTCCGCCAGGGGTTTTAGGATGGAGGAGACTTTTTCAAAAAGTTCCGGCACCTGGATTTCATTTTTGACCCATTGGTATTTTCCGGATTCAATTTGTGAAAGAGCCAATAGATCCGAAATGATATTATTCAAACGATCCGCATGTTTTTCGATGATTTTTAGAAACTCGGTGCATTGAGTGGGATTTTCCTTTGCCCCATCCAAAAGGGCTTCAATATATCCTTTAATAGAGGCCATGGGGGTGCGGAGTTCATGAGACACATTGGCGACGAAATCTTTCCTGACCCTTTCAAGGGTTTTTAATGGGGTGACATCATGGAAAACAAAAGCCGCTGCGATCTCTTGTTCATCGGCGTTTTTTGCGGTAGAGGCCTGAACAAAAAAAATCTTTTCTTCCGGGGCGGGAATGGCGATTTCCTCCGATGGATTGGTTTTGGACTCCAAAGTGCGTTGAATAAATTCGTTCAGGCGATGATGCCGAATAACCTCTATAAAAGGCCGGCCTTTGGTCTCCTGTCGTGAAAGGCCAAACATTTTTTCCATTGCGGTATTGGTCAATAGAATTTGTCCTTGCCGGTCCAGAACCAGAACTCCCTCAACCATTCCGGTTAATAGGGCGGAAAGATGGGTCCGGTCCTCGGAAAGCTGAAAAACCTGTGTTTCAATCGACACCGCCATTTGATCGATGGAATCGGCCAGTTCTCCCGTCTCTTCATGAACATTGAGGGGTAACCTTTGCCCAAAATTTCCCTTGGACAACCGGGTGGCAAGGCCTTCAATCTCCGAAAGGGCGTTTTGAAATTTCCGGATCCAGGGATAACACAGAAGGAGTGTGAACACCAATGCGCTTGAGGAGGCCAAGAGGAAGGTTAACTTCGAGCGGGGTCCCTCAGTAAGGTGGGTTGGAAGGAAAAGCAGAATGAGGAAATTTATTGCCAGGGTGGTGACGATGATAAAAAAGAAAGCCGTAATAAACTTCCACTGAATGGAGAATTTCAAATGGTTGGCTCCTCCTCCTTGAGCTTATAGCCATAGGGTTTAACGGTGAGGATGGCTTTGGCCAAGATGGGGATTTTTTCTCTCAACCGACGGATATGAACATCCACGGTTCGCGTGGTTCCATAATAGTCGTATCCCCAGATATTGTTGAGTAATATGTCACGGGTTAAAACCCTTCCTTTGCCCTTCAACAGTTCAAGAAGAAGATTAAATTCCTTTGCCGTGAGCGGGACCTCTTTTCCTTGAAATTTCACCTCATGGCTGGACACATTTAAAACCATATTTTGATAAGTGAATTGTAATGGGGTGGTTTCTTGCCGTTCCATTCTTCGGGTCAGTGCCCGGACCCGGGCGACCAGTTCCTTTGGGCTAAACGGTTTGGTCATGTAATCATCGGCCCCCAGTTCAAGGCCGACCACTTTATCGGTTTCTTCTCCTTTTGCGGTGAGGATCATGATGGGCAGATGACGGGTATGGGCACCCGTTCGGAGTCTCCTACAGATTTCCAGGCCGTCCATACCGGGAAGCATGAGATCTAAAATGATTAAGTCCGGATTTTCGGTTTGGGCGGTTTTTAACCCTGTGGGTCCTTCCGTTGCCAAGAGTGTTTTGTATCCTTCTTTTTCTAGGTAGTGAACGAGTAGTTGGGCTAAATCCCTCTCATCCTCAATAATTAAAATTTTTTTTGCCATCGTCCTTAATCAGTTCATTTGAAGGCGGTTGAGCCCTTTCCATGTTCCGATCCACTTTTCCTTTTTGTTGAATGCAAAGGAAAATACATTGTTATCCATCAAGCCATCTTGAGTTGTCAAGGTGTGCCACTGTTTTCCATCGTACCAGCTAACCCCTCCATCGGTTCCAGCCCAGAGGTTTCCTTCGTGATCCATGGAAAGCGCATGAATAAAATTTCCTCCCAGCCCCTCGTTCCGAGTGTAAGTTGTCCAGGTGGATCCGTCAAACCGGGTGAGTCCTGCTCCCCATGTTCCAAACCATTTATGATGGTTTTGGTCAATGGCAATGGCAAGCACATAGTTAGGGTTGGGTTCTCCCACTTTTTTTTCACTTTGGGCGTGATGGGAAGTGTTGGGCCGGAATAGATTGGCGGTGCCCAAACGCGTGGGGTCAGCTCCTAAACCGTCCTGATGGGAGTAGCTTTCCCAAGATGAGCCATCGAATCGTGTGACGCCTCCTTCGGTTCCGAACCATAAAATATGATCCCCCTCCCAAGCAATGGAATAAACCCATTTGTCCGCTAGACCGGCTTCCTCGGAATAGGTCGTAAAACGGTTGCCGTCAAACCGGCTGGCTCCTTCCCATGTGGCAACCCACATTTCTCCTTTGGATCCAAAAACCATGTCATAGACCCAAAGGTCTCCCAGGCCTTCCCCCGGTGTGTAGATCATCCATGTGGGTCCATAGATGGTGGACCCTGCACCATAGGGCGTAAACGTTGTCCACTGTTTTCCATCGAATTTGGAAAGTCCTCCACCATAGGTTGCCACCCATTTATTTCCCTCCGGGTCAATTTTTATTTTATAAATGCCACGGGCGAGAAAGCCGGCCTGTGTGTTTGAAATGGTGTAAATTTGGTGTCTGTCCTGTGTCCGGGTATCGTATTTTATGATTCCAGAAGGCAGGCCCATCCATAGAAAAGGGCCATCCAAGGCAAGGGTTTTTACATTTTGCCCGGTTTCAAAAGTCGTCCACTGAAGTTGTTTTCCTGTTGGCCTGGTGGGGGAAGGTATATTTTTTTTCTCCGGGGAAAAAGGGGCAGAAGGTCCCTCCGATGTGCATCCTTGAGCCAAAAAAACCAACGTGACCATTGAGAAAACACGGATAATAAAATTGAAATGAAAGATTTGGAAATATGGTTGATTTTTCAACACATTTTCAACCGTTATCTGTTGACAAGGTATGGTAATCTTGTTAGTATTCTAGCCCGTTCCCCTTGTATTTACAAGAAGAAAGGATTGATGCCCGAGTTTAGAGAACGGGCGGATAGCTCAGCTGGGAGAGCGTCGGCCTTACAAGCCGAAGGTCACAGGTTCGAGCCCTGTTCCGCCTACCATCAGTATTAATAATTTCCCGCCCATGGGCCAAACTCATTTCAAATGCCCGGGTGGAACCAAAAAGCAGTTGAATAAAAGTGTACACAATGTGCGGGGCCGTAGTTCAGTTGGTTAGAACGCCGGCCTGTCACGCCGGAGGTCGCGAGTTCGAGCCTCGTCGGCCCCGCCAAAATTGAGAGAATTTTAAAAAATCAACGAGCCATTTTTTTTCTGCGCCCACTCCCCCTACCAAAATGCATTATGAGGTTTTATCGCCTTGATCGGGGGGATGGGCGCTTTGTCCATGAGCGCGGAGGAAAGGGTTAAAGGGGTATGCCTGAAGGATTTCATTGGGGAGGCTCTCAAATTCTGGAAGTGGTTCTTTCCTCCAGTTGGATCATCAAGCTGGTTTTGCTTCTTTTGCTGCTTTTTTCAGTGGTATCTTGGGCCATTATTTTCTATAAGTATCGAATTTTTAAAAAGGAGAAGCGGGCCACACGTCATTTTCTTCAATTCGTCAGTCATCGGGAGGATATTGCTGAAATGAAACGGGAAGCCGAGCGTTGCGTGGATTCCTCTCTGGCTTCTTTATTCTTGGAGGGGTACCGAAGGGTTTATCGGCGAGGTGAACATGGGCAAAACGGGGACCCGGCCAGGGTGAGAGGTCTTGAGCGATCTATCAAAAGTTCCATTCAGGAGGAAATCGCTCATCAGGAAGAGTATTTATCTTTTCTGGCGACGACGGGAAATGTTTCTCCTTTTGTAGGTTTATTTGGAACCGTTTTGGGAATCATCAATGCCTTTCAGGAGATTGGGCGACAGCAGACTGCCAGCATTGCCACGGTAGCCCCTGGATTAGCAGAGGCTTTGGTGGCCACTGCCGCGGGTTTGTTTGCCGCCATTCCCGCCGTAATCGCTTACAATATTTTTTTAAACCGTATTCGCGTGTCCTCTTCCCAGATGGAAGCCTTTTCTTTGGAATTGATGGAACTTTTTGAAGAACAGGCCCAGCCAGAAGAGACGGTTAGGGCCTAAGGGGTTCAATTTGCACGGAACAGATTCAAACCTGGGTGGGCGTCGTTTCTTAGCAGAGATCAATGTGGTTCCCCTGGTGGATGTGGTTTTGGTTTTACTCATCATTTTTATGGTGACTGCTCCTCTCCTTTACCGGGGGATTGACATTGAGCTTCCAAAATCTTCAACCAATACCATTGAAGCCAAAGAACGGTTGGTAATCTCCGTTGAAAAAAACGGTGGAATTTTTGTGAATAAGGAAACGGTTTTACTGAAGGATTTAAGGCCGAAGCTCCAATCGGTAAAGGACCGGAATCCCGGGGTAACCGTTTATCTTCGGGCGGATCAGTCGGTGGCCTATGGGGTGGTGATTGCCGTAATGGATACCGTTAAACAGGTGGGGATCGATAAGTTGGGGATGGTGACTGAACCGCCGGGCAGAAAGAGAAAAATATGACCCCCTTGATTGATTGAAGAAACAGGCGACCCTTTCAAATGAAACCAATGCTCGCTGTGTCCATAGGGTTTCATGGTTTTTTTCTCCTCATGCTCTTTTCCTTTACCTTTAGCATGGGATGGAAAACCCCATACCTTCAAACTTACCAGGTGGACCTTGTTGAGCTTCCCGAAAGAGAGGTGGAGCCCAACCCCCGCCCCTTGGTTAAAGCATCCGAGCCCAAAAAGGCGGTGGTGGTTTCAGAAAAAACCGAACCCAAAAAAGTGAAAACCCAAAAGATCCATTTACCCAAAAAGGAAGTGATTCAGGAGGAAATTGTCAAACCGATCGTTGTTCAAAAACGCTCTGCGGTTGAGGATCCGGCCTCTTCTGAACGGAAGAAAAGGGTTCAGGAATTGAAAAAACAGTTAGCTGAGATAACCCAACAGGAGCCCCAGGAAGCCCCTCCTTTGAAGGAAGCGGCAATTTCTCCTACCAGTATCACGCCCATGCTCGAGGTTTCAAATTTCCCTTTTCCGGCGTATTTATTGAGTGCTGAAAAAAAACTTCGAAGAAGTTGGTCACCCCCCCCGGTGGGGGCGGTGACTGAGGGTCCCGAGGCCGTCGTGGTATTTAAAATTGCAAGAAATGGAAAAGTCAGTGGGGTCAAGATGGAAAAGGGTTCAGGAAATCAACATTTTGATTTGGCGGCCTTACGGGCGGTTCATGAAGCCGATCCCTTCCCTCCTCTTCCACGGGAATATTTGGAAAGCACTTTGCTGATCCATGTGAGTTTTTTGTTGAATAGGAACCTGTAGTGAATTGGGGCGGTTGGTTTTATCATCGGTGCTGGATGGTGGTTTTGCTTGGGGTGGGGTGGTGGAGCACCTTTTCTGTAGAGCCGGTCATCGGGGCCGAAGTTTTTATGGGGATTACAAAGTCAGAAAGTGAAAAGATTCCCTTTGGCATCTTGGGTTTCGAGGTGCAGGAGTCACTCCGTTTGGAAGGAACCACGGCCAGAGGGATTCTAGAGGCGGATTTGAGACGTTCTCATTTTTTTCGTGTGATCGACCTTCCCGGGATGCGTTTTCAAGGGGAGCAAAACCGAGCCCATGAAGACTTGGTTCGTGAAATCCGCGGTGTGGGGGCTGATGCGTTTGTTTGGGCCCGTTTGGGACTCAACGGAGAGGATGTGGTTCTGGAGGCCCATGTTTATGATGCCTTTAAAGGAAAAGTGGTCCTCTCAAAGCGTTATTCGGGACAACGAAAATTTTTCAGGGCGGTGGTTCACCGCCTCTCGGATGATATCGTTTACCATTACACCGGGGAAAAAGGGTTTGCCCAAACCACCATTGCCTATGTTTCGAATTTGAGCGGTGTGAAAGAAGTATTCTTAATCGATTATGATGGATATAACCCACGGCGGATCACCGGGGATCAAAGTATTGTCCTGTCTCCACGCTGGTCCCCGGATGGGAAATGGATTACCTATACCTCTTTTCGTGATGGAAATCCTGATCTGTTCGTGATCGACTTGGTCACCAGCCGTCGTTGGAAAATGGCCGGTTTTCCGGGGCTCAACATTTCCCCGGCGTGGAATCCCTCCGGTTCTTTCCTTGCATTTGCATCAAGCAAGGATGGAAACACCGAATTGTATCTTCTGAATCGTGAAGGGAAAAATCTCAAACGGATCACATTTAATTCCAGTACCGATCTTTCTCCAACCTGGTCCCCCTCTGGAAATGCCATGGTGTTTACATCGGATCGGGGTGGCAGTCCTCAACTGTATCTGATGAACGCTGACGGTTCCAACGTTCATCGACTGACTTTTACGGGAAGCTACAATAGTTCTCCCAGTTGGTCCCCCAGTGGAGAATGGATCGCTTATACCTGTCGTGTGGATAGATTTTTTCATATTTGCCTGATCAGTCCGGATGGTTTAAAGGAAGTGCAAATAACAGAAGGCGCGTGGGATGACGAAAATCCTTCCTGGGCTCCGGATGGGCGACACTTGGTTTTTGGTTCAAACCGGGAAGGACCGTTTAACCTTTATTTCATGGGGGCGAAAGGAACTGATTTGGAGCGTTTGACCTTTAATGGGGCTGACAATATGAATCCCGCATGGTCTCCCCGCTAAAGTCCAGCGGTCAATGGAAGATGCGGATTGTTTTCTAAGGGATTGAGAAAGGGAAAGTAAATACGGTTTTTCTTGAGCTCAATTTAAATGGTAATGAATCAATGAAAGGAAGGGAGGCTACTTATATGAATCGGATATGGAATAGCGCTGTGTTGCCTGGTTTTTTGATCGTCCTTGGTTTTTTCCTTTTAACGGGATGTCCTAAAAAAGTAGAGACCGCTAAAGAAACGGTGAATGTCGGAAAAGAAAGGCCTGGCCCGGCCACCGAGCGGGTGGAGCCGAGTATTACCGCCCCCAGTATTCAAGAGGCGGAAGTTCCACGGGCCAGCGGTAAAGAAGTCCCCATGGTTATCGGAATGGGTGATTCCTTTTTTGATTTTGACAAGGCCCTGGTTCGTGAAGATGCGAAAACCATTCTTAGGGAAAATGCCAATTGGCTCCGCTCCAATCCCAATGTAAAAGTTCAAATTGAAGGACATTGTGATGAAAGAGGAACCACCGAATATAATTTGGCCTTAGGCGAGCGGCGTGCCCAGGCCACCAAACGGTTCCTGGTTGCAATGGGGGTGGACTCCAGTCGAATTTCTACTATCAGTTACGGGGAAGAAAGACCTTTTTGTATGGGTACCGATGAAAACTGCTATCAAAAGAATCGGAGAGCTCATTTTGTGGTTAAATAAGTCCTTTATACAGAGGGTAGAAAGATCCCTGTGGGTAATGGGTAGAGGAGAACGTCGATGAAAACAACCGGTTGGCTTATGGTTATTTTTGGAATAGGCCTGCTCTTGATGAGTGGTTGTGCCCTCCAGGCCGACATGGTGGATGTGCAACTGGACATGGATGATTTTAAAGCAAGAGATAGAGACATGGAGCGGAAACTGCTCGCGATTGAGGGGTATCTGAAAGAGAACTCCACTTTTTCCCAGCAACACCAGGCAGATCTTGGGGGCCGGGTGGATCAAACAGGCATTGAAATTCAAATGCTACAAGGTAGGTTGGAAGAGAATCAACATGTGGTCTCTGAGTTGGGACGGCGAATGGATGACCAATCCTACCGGTTAACTGAACTTTTGGAAAAAATGGATTCCTTGGAAAGGCGTTTGGGGTCCGCTGGATTTGCCATTCCTGAACCGGCTCCACCCCCCAAACCTGAGGGGCGAGGATTGGAGGGAACCGTTCTTCCCGGTAGAAGGATCATTCCTCGAGAGCTTGAGACTCAAGAGACCCCTAGCCCAGATGAAGCCAGTTCTCCCGGAAATCGGGTTGGGGGGTTAACACCCACTGAAGCCTATAACCTGGCCTATAACGATTATGTTCGAGGAAATTATGATCTGGCTTTGATTGGGTTTCAAAACTTTTTAACTCAATTTCCAACCTCCTCTCTGCAGCCTAGCGCCCATTATTGGTTGGGAGAAAGCTATTTTTTCCAAAAAGATTATCCAAAAGCCGTTGAAACGTTTGAGACCCTTCGTCAACGGTATCCCCGAAATGACAAGGTTCCCACCGCCCTCCTCAAAGAAGGGTATTCCTTTTTGGAGTTAGGGGAAAAAAGAAAAGCCAAAGATTCCCTCAAGCGTGTCATTGAACAGTTTCCCTTTTCCAATGAGGCCAGTTTGGCCAAAGAAAAATTGGCGGTGATTCGATAATGTTGAGTTTTGAAAAATCCCTGCGGGTTAATTCCCCTTCCAAGGAAGGCAACCAGATTAAAATTTTACCTGAGGTGGTAATTAACCAAATTGCCGCTGGGGAAGTGGTGGAAAGACCCGCTTCCGTCGTCAAAGAATTGATTGAAAATTCCATTGATGCGGGAAGCCGGCGCATTTCAGTGGACCTTGTGGATGGCGGAAAAAGTTTAATCCGTGTGGTGGATGACGGGGAAGGCATGAACCGGGAAGATTCCGCTTTGGCTTTTGAGCGGCATGCCACCAGCAAACTCTTTTCTGAGCAGGACCTTCATCACCTTCAGACCTTGGGTTTTAGAGGGGAAGCGTTGCCCAGCATCGCCTCCATCTCCAGAGTTCGTTTGGTGACCATGAAAAAAGGTGGGGCTATTGGAACGGAAGTAAGGCTGGAGGGGGGAAGTATGAAGGGACCCATGGAGGCAGGAGCCCCGGAAGGAACCCTGATCGAAGTTGAGGACCTGTTTTATAATACCCCTGCCCGTCGTAAATTTTTAAAATCTGCCACAACGGAGATTAGCCATATATCCCATTTAATTCTGCAACAGGCCCTGGCTTACCCTTCTCTCCATTTTCGGTTAAATCTTCTTGGAAGCAAGACCCGAAGGGAGCTGTATAATTTGACGCCGGTCAAAACCCTTGGTGAGCGAATCCTTCAGGCCTTTGGGGAGGAGTTTTTCTCTCAGCTTATTGCAGTGGAACATGAAACGGAACCTATGAAACTTCACGGTTTTATTTCTCGTCCACTTTTCACCCGCGGGGGGAGAAATCAGCAGGAATTGTTTATCAATAACCGTCCGGTCCGAAGTCCAGGTATTCAGCATGCGGTGTATGAAGCTTATGAGTCGCTTCTTTCTCGGGGAAGACATCCCATTACGTTTCTTTTCCTGAAATTAGACCCGCAAGCCATCGATATTAATGTCCATCCCTCCAAAAAAGAAATCCGATTTCGGGATTCAAAACAGGTCCATGATTGGTTAAAGGAAAGCCTTCAATCCTTTCTGGTTCAAAAACAGGGAGGTTCCCATTCAGAGGGGTCCTTCATTAAAGAGAATAGATTCGAAGTCCACACAGAAGGAGGGGATTTGAAAGAGGTTCCATCGTTTAATACCAGTGGGTATAAAAACCGTGTTCAAGAGGCGGCCGAACAATACCTAAAGGAAGGGACCTATCCCAAAGAGTCTTTCTCCCCCCCACAAAAATCCCTTCGGTTTCTATCCCCTGACTCTTTTCAATTGCCGGATCACCATCCGAGGATTTTAAAAGAGAAATGGTTTCCCTTAACACAAATTCATCATACCTTTATTTTAGCGGTTTCCGATAGGGACCTTTATTTTGTGGACCAACATACGGCTCATGAGAGGGTTCTGTTTGAGCGGTTCCTCCATACCACGGGTTCCTTCCAACAAGAAAGGCAAAGGCTCCTCATTCCCTTTCCCCTGGAGCTTTCCTTACCCGAATCCCTTTTGTTAAAAGAACACCAACATGAATTGGAAGGCTTTGGTATTGATTTAGACGATTTTGGGGAACGGACGTTTATGGTCCGTTCCATGCCTGCATTGGTGTCTAAGGAAGGTTCCCGTCGGTTTATTATGGATATTGTGGATGATCTTTCTGAACAGGAATCGGCTCAAGCCCCGGAGAAAAAACGGAAGAAAATTGTAGCGACCATTGCTTGCCACAGTGCTGTCAGGGCCCAGCGGCCCATGAAAATGGAAGAAATGGAAACCCTTCTTTTCGATCTTCAAAAAACAGATCAGCCTTTTACCTGCCCCCATGGACGGCCTACCCTGGTCCAGTTGGAAGGAAAAACGTTGGATCGCCTTTTCTGGAGATAGGGTATGACTCCGACATTATCCCAGGACCAAACGGTTTTTAAGGAACGGTTGGTTATTTTTCTGGTAGGGCCTACTGCATCGGGTAAAACCGAGGTGGCATTGGCGTTGGCCCCCCTGTTGAAAGCCGATATTATTTCGGCGGACTCCCGGCAGGTTTACCGTGGTTTGGATATCGGGACAGCCAAGGCGGACCCTCTCCAACGGGGTAGGGTGACGCATCACCTAATTGATGTGGTGGATCCCCAAGAGCTCTTTAGCGCGGGTCAGTATAAAAAGCGAGCAGAGGAGGCCATTGACGGATGCCATCGAGACCATCGGGTCCCGTTGGTGGTGGGGGGAACCGGTCTATACATTCGCGTTCTTAAGGGAGGGTTATGGGAAGGTCCTGGACCCGATTGGAATTTGAGAGAGAAATTCCGAATGGAAGAAGAGCGGGGAGGTGAAGGAACACTGCATCGACAGCTTCTCGGTGTGGATCCGGAATCAGCAAAACGGATTCACCCCAGAGATTGTGTCAAAATTATTAGAGCCCTGGAAGTATATACCCTGTCGGGAAAAACATTGACCCAGGTTCGGTTAAATCATGGATTTATGAAGGGCCGTTATCAATCTCTTTTGTTGGGTTTACAGTGGGACCGCGAGCAACTGTATCGAAGAATTGAGGAGCGGGTAGATAAAATGTTAGAAAAGGGATTGGTGGGGGAAGTTCAGGGTTTAATAGATAGCAACCCTCATGGGGAAATGCCTTCCTTGCGTGCCTTGGGTTACCGCCAGGTCATTCCCTATTTGATGGGAAAGATAACCCTTGAAGAAATGACCCGGATTTTGAAACGGGATACCAAACGTTTTGCAAAACGTCAGCTGACCTGGTTTAGGCGTGAGCAGGGCGTCCGGTGGATTCATCTGGAAGAAGATTCAGAACCTGAAACCATTGCCAGGCAACTCTATCAAATCATTCAGACGTATATTCAAAGTAACGATCCAGAGGTTGCCCTTGTTGAAAGGAGTATAGCGTGTTGAAAACCCCAATGAATTTGCAGGATAGTTTTTTAAATAATGCCCGGAAGGAAAAAGTCACCGTAACGATCCGGCTTTTGAACGGAAACTCATTGTCCGGGATCATTCAGGGATTTGATAATTTTGCAATTATTTTAAAGCATAAAACCCAGGAGTTGGTCTATAAGCATGCCATTTCCACCATCATCCCTCAAAAAGACGTTTTCCCTTTTCGTGATGGGAATAAAGAGGGGAATAAAGAGGAAAAGGGTTTTACCACCGAACCCAGAATTAAACCCATGAAGGGAAAAAAGGAAGAGGAAACTGGGGAAGCTGGTTAAAAAGGTTTTCATCGGGGGAAAAATAGACAGGGATTGGGAAAAACGTGGGAGATATTGGAGATGAAGCCTGAAGCGGAAATTGGTGTTATTGGGGGAAGTGGTCTTTACGATATCCAGGGTTTGAAAAAAACGCGGGAGGTTAAAGTCCGGACTCCTTTTGGGGATCCTTCCGGTATTTATAGGATGGGGGAGCTTGCGGGTGTCAAGGTGGCCTTTTTAGCCCGTCACGGCAAAGGGCATCGGATTCTGCCCACTGATATTAATTTCAGGGCGAATATTTTTGGATTAAAAAAACTGGGGGTTGAACGGATTTTATCCGTGAGTGCTGTGGGCAGCATGAAGGAAAATATTCAACCCGGGAATATTGTCCTTCCCGAATCTTTTATTGATCTAACCAAGCAAAGACGGAGTACTTTTTTTGGTAACGGGTTGGTGGCCCATGTGGCTTTCGCGGATCCAATTTGCCATGACCTCCGGCAAATTGTTTTTGAAAAGGGTCGTCCCTTAGGCGTCCCGTTACACAATGGAGGTGTTTACCTTTGTATTGAAGGACCTCAATTTTCTTCCCGCGCGGAGTCCCTTCTCTACCGTTCATGGGGGGTGGATGTGATCGGAATGACCAATGCCACCGAGGCAAAACTCGCTAGGGAAGCGGAAATTTGTTATGTGACCCTTGCCTTGGCCACCGACTTTGATTGCTGGCATCATGAAGAGGAGACGGTTACGGCGGATGCGGTGATTAAGATCCTTCAGCAAAACGTAGAAGCCTCCAAAAAAATTATTTTAGAGGTGATTCCGAAAATTCCAAAGGTGAGGAATTGTTCCTGCGCTCATGCCCTTCAAAACGCGTTGATTACCCAACCGAAAGCCATCCAGAAAGAAGCCGTTCGGAAGTTGAAACCGATTATTGGCAAATATTTATCATGAAGATTTGGTTAATGATTGGCTTCGTCGCCTGCGCCGCTTGGGCATGCACGGGGTTGATTTCCAAAGACACTTCTTTAAGGGAAGAAGGAGAAGTGCTCTTTTCCGACCGGGGTTTCTCCGTATCTTACATGGAGGCCCAAGGGTTAACGGTTTTGCCCATGGCCAATATCCGGGCCAGTGAGGGAATCCGGCAGAATGCCATCTATGAGGTCTACCAGGCTTTACGGATTTATTTTCCCAAAACCCAATTGGTGAGTCAATCTGAGGCATTGACTCAAGCCAAAAAATTGGGTTTGGAAAAAACGGTTAGAGATGGGGTGAATGATTATGAGCAGAGTCATCTTTTAGATTCCCAATTTATTCAACAAATGTATGTAATGACCCAAACCAGGTATTTTCTTTACCTCAGGATAAACGATTTTGATTTTTCGTCCAAAGGGGGGCTGGTGTCAAAAAAGGTAGAGCTTGAGGCTGAACTATGGGATTCCCTTTGCAAAAAGGTGGTTTGGTCCGGTGTGGGTCGGGTTGGAGTGGTGGAGTCAGCCCAAGATGAACGGGCGCGTTTTGAAGAAATGTTCGTCAGTGCGGCCCGAAATTTGGTAGTTCCTCTGGCCAACGGAAAAAAGAATAGGGTGAATCAGGGAGAATGTGTCTCCTGAATTTTAAAATGATATTTTTCCCTTGAGACCGTGCCCCTAATACCGAAATAAAAAAAGACTATTTGACTTCAACTTTTTAAATTTAGGGAGGAAAGGATGGGATTATTGGTTGTTGGGTCGGTAGCGCTGGATTCTGTGAAAACCCCTTTTGGTGAAGCACAAGAAGTGTTGGGTGGGTCGGCCACCTATTTTTCCATTTCGGCGAGTTATTTTACCGAAGTCAGTTTGGTTGCGGTGGTTGGGGAAGATTTTCCCAACGCTCACATTGAACTGTTGAAAAAGAGGGGAATTCAACTGGATGGTCTTGAAAAGCAAAAGGGAAAAACGTTTCGGTGGGTGGGGGAATATGGGTACCAGCTCAATGAGGCCAAAACGTTAGAGACCCATTTAAATGTGTTTGAAAAGTTCAACCCCCAGATTCCCAAGGCCTATCAAACAGCTAACCTGGTTTTTTTGGCGAATATCGATCCGGATCTACAGCGGGGAGTGTTGCACCAGGTGAAATCCCCTCAATTGGTGGCTTGTGATACGATGAATTTTTGGATTGACGGAAAACCTGATTCCCTGAAAAAAACCCTGGGAGAGGTTTCCATCCTGATCATCAATGATGGGGAAGCCCGGGCTTTAGCTCAAAACCCCAATTTGGTACAAGCCGCACAAACGATTCTTTCCTATGGTCCTAAAATCTTAATTGTGAAAAGGGGTGAATATGGGGCCCTTATGTTTAATGGGGAGTCTATTTTTTCAGCCCCAGGATTTCCCTTGGAACAGGTTTATGACCCAACGGGTGCCGGTGACAGCTTCGCTGGGGGTTTTATGGGTTACCTGGCCAATACCCAAAATTATTCGGAATCCAATATGCGCCAGGCGGTCATTTTTGGGAGTGTTATGGCTTCTTTTTGTGTTGAAGCTTTCAGTTTGGAGAGGCTCAATTCGTTGAATTATCAGGAAATTGTCAACCGATACCGTGAGTTTAAACGCTTGACCCATTTTGAGGAGGTGTAACATGATAGGGGAGAAGAAATCAGTGGGGGGGAGGAGACAGATTTTTCTCCTTATGTTACTATTTATTTTACTCCCGTTTTTGGGATGTGTTTCAGCACAGAAAAGAATTGAACAGGATCAAAAAGCGCAGGCCCATTTTAAATTGGGCGTTTCCTATTTAAATGATAATAACTTCCAACAAGCTTTTGTGGAATTTCAAAAGGCATTGGAGCTGAAACCGAAAGATCGGGATTCACGGTATGCGGTGGGCCATATCTACTATGTGTGGGAAAAATATCCAGAGGCCATTAAGGAATTCAAAACGGTTGTAAAAAATACACCCAACGATTCCGAAGGCCATAATTATTTGGGAAATATTTATGCCAAACAGAAAAGGTGGGAAGAGGCGGTGGATGAATATCAAAAGGCTCTTTCCAACCCCCTGTACCCCACTCCCGATTTTACTCATTATAATTTAGGTCGGGTTTATAAAAAAATGGAAAAATTCGAGGAGGCAATTGATTCGCTCCAACAGGCCGTTCGCGTTAATAAGGGTTATGCGCCGGCTTATTTTGAAATGGGCGAAGTTTATTCAGAAATGGGAAAGGTCCGTTTTGCCATTGATTCATACAAACGCGCGGTAGAATCCTTCCCGGAATATACACAGGCCCGGTACCAATTGGGACTGGCTTATTTAAAAGAGGGATCCAAGAGTTTGGCTCAAGGGGAATTTCAGCGGGTGATTGAGCTATCCCCGGAGAGTAATTTTGCGAAAGAATCAAAAACACAATTGGAACAGATCAGGAATTAAATAATTTTATCGGGATGACCATGGAGTCCTTAGGAAAATATCTTCAGCGGGTCAGAAAAGAAAAAGGAATTAGTCTGGAACATATCGCTTCCAGGACAAAGATAAACCCAATCTATTTAAAGGCCTTGGAGGAGGATGATCTGGCCAAGGCGCCCAACCAGGTTTTTGCCAGGGGCTTTATCAGGTCCTATTTGAGAACCCTCTCCCTCGATGAGAAGGATGTATTAATTCGGTACGAAAGTTTTATTTCTGAATTTTTCCTGTCCTCCAAAGAAAAAGAACAGAGGTCCATTTCTTCCTCGCCTGAGGCTTTCACCACCATAAAAGGAAATCGAGTGGGTCTTTTAGGGTTTGCAGGGGGATTGGTCGCTTTGGTGTTATTAATTTTTTTATTGGTGTCACAAAAACCTGGGGATTCCCTCGAGTCCCAAGCCATCCCTCAAGAAGTAAGGGTTCCCCACCCCCTACCGGTGAGTCAGGATTATCAGCCGATAATCTCCCTTATTGAACCGGGTCCATCAGAAACGAAAACAAAACCCGAGTTGCGAAATAGTATGACCCCTCTTGTGGTGGAGAAAAAAGAAAGCAAACCCCTAAACCCACCCCTCAATCAAACCTTAACCCAACTCCCACAAACTCCCATTGCCTCGCCGATTGAGAAACCACTTTCCCTATTGATTGAAGCTCTTGAGCAAAGCTGGGTTTTGGTTTACCTGGATGGAACAGTGGAAAAAGAGATGACACTTCAGCCGGGTGAGAGATACACCCTACGCGCTGAACATCAGTTTTTGGTGACATTAGGAAATGCCGGTGGGATTCGGATGGAGTTAAATGGAAAACCCTTGGCGCCTTACGGAGAATCGGGGCAGGTGGTTCGGGATATTCTGATTAAGAAAGGGGATGGAGATGTCATTTCCTTTTTTGAAAGGAAAGGGACCTCTTTCACTAGGTTTCATATAAAGGTGCCGGCGTAGCTCAGTGGTAGAGCAGCTGATTCGTAATCAGCAGGTCGGAGGTTCAACTCCTCTCGCCGGCTCCATAGGATTTTGAGAAGATTTGCCCCCACCATTTTAGTTTAGTTCCAAAATTTCCCTTCCATTTCATTTTTTCAAAAGCTTTCAAGGCAAGATTTTTATTGTAATTAAAGACGAAATAGTAATGCAGTGGGGGTTTCCATTTTTAAAATGCATTCAATGTGAGTTATTTGAAAAAATGATTAGATTTTCCTAAGGACTACAATCCATTTATCCAACAGGAAATTATTTTAATTTAATGGTGCTAAAGGTATTTAAAATTGACATTTTTATCCATAGTTGGTACTTTTATTTATACTTCCACTAATACTAATTTAATACCGTTTATACAAGGAAAAATTTATAAGACATTGAAAAATTAAAGTTATTTAGTGTTTTGGCGGTTTTTCCAACAATTTGGTAAAAGAAATACTTAAATGTAAAATTTTCCAAATTTTCAAAGTTCAACTAATCTAAATTTTCTTTGCTTTTTATGCAAAATATTTTAGCTTTTTCATGGAGTTATAAAAATTTCTCCACTTAATAGAAGCGGTTATGGGGAATAAAAAAAATATGAATGTTTTTCAATGACTTAGAATTTTTTTTCTATTTTTTGCTAATATTAGGGAATATTTTGGTAGTTTTAATTGTTTAACTATTTGAAAGCTTCCAAGGAAGGATAAAAATTGTGAAAGACTGGATATACCGGAAAGAGGTAGAAAGTCTTACATTAAAACATCTTGATTCCTTATGGGGCTTTGCCATCACCCTTTCCAAGAACAAAACAGATGCCGCCGATTTGGTTCAGGATACCTTCCTGAGAGCCTTTCATTATTATGACCGTTTCGAAATAGGGACCAATATCAAGGCCTGGCTTTTTACCATTATGAAGAATATTTTTATCAATAATTTTCGTGACAGGCAGCGGGAGGTTTTCCCCATCGAGCCGGAAGAGGATGGGGAGTTTATACAAGGTCATGCAGGAGAGGTTTTACATCATTATGCTCATGAAGCGCTGCCCAATGGAAGAAATGAGATATTTAAAAAAGACATTCAAATGGCCCTTCAAGATCTTCCCCAACGTTTGCGTGTAGCGGTGATTTTAAAAGATATTGAGGGTTTTAATTATAAAGAAATTGCCGAAATTCTAGATTGTCCCATTGGAACCGTCATGTCACGGTTGGCCAGGGGTCGAACCCAGTTGAAACGCTCCTTGGTCGCCTATGAAAATGTTTCCCATTTAAAAGTGGAGAATATTTAAATGTATGCATGTAATGCTATTGAGGAATTATTATATCCTTATTTGGATGGAGAGCTTGATGTTAAAGAGGTCATTCGGGTTCAATCTCATCTAAAGGCCTGCCGCGGTTGTAGGGGTCGTTACCGTTTAGAAAAAGAATTTTTAGACTGTTTTAAAGAATCTTACCATCAGGTCCAACCAGAAATTCCTTCCGATATTCGACATGAAATTTTAAGAACAGTGGCATCTAAAGCATCCACTTCCGCAGCCGGTGGGGTTTTTAAAAACCTAGGGTCTGTATTGGCCTTTGCGGCGGTGATTCTTTTGGTTGTGGGATTCGCTTTTTCCTTTCAACCACTAAAGAAAGATGATGTCCCGGAGCTGGTCCGTTCCGCTGTCAATCATCATCAAGGTTATGTGGATGGCAGTGTTCATTTGGATTTTCAAGCCATTGAACCGCAAGAAGCTACCTCATGGTTTAAACATAAAGTGGGGTTCCCTGTTCAACTTCCCTCCGCGTTGCCTGAAAACCTTTCCCTCGAGGGAGGAAAGATTGGGCCTTCGGAGACACTACAATTGGCTCTTTTGGCTTATGATCTGGAGGGACAAAAAGTTTCCTTGGGGGTAACCGCCTCTTCCTATCCTAAACGGAGTTTGGAGAAAGGAGGAATCCCTTTTGACGGCCTTATTTTTTATCCAAAAAAATACAAAGGGTTCCATACCATTAGTTGGAACCATGACGGTTTGAGTTATATCCTTGTTTCAAGTGACCCTGAACGGGTTAAACAGGCCTGTGTGGTTTGCCATGGAACCCCCCGTGGTTTAAAGACGGTGGAAGGTTTTATTGGAAAAAAGATTTAATCCCTTTGAACCTTTTCCTGTTTTCTTAAAAGATTTTCCGGAGAGACTAATATGGAACCAAATCCGATTGTAAAAGATGAAGCCGCTTTAGAGGCGGAAGGAACCCAAGAAGGACGCCACCCCGGGGATTACGGACATCTTTTGTGTAATAGTCCACGGATGAGTGATATTCTTCGGGTGATCAATCAAGTGGCGGTGTCCGATGTGACAGTTTTAATCACGGGAGAGAGCGGAACGGGAAAAGAATTAGTAGCCCGTACCGTTCATGCCCGATCTCTCCGACGCCATAATCCTTTTATCAAGGTTTTGTGTGCAGCGCTTCCCGATGGGTTGTTGGAAAGCGAGCTTTTTGGGTATGAAAAAGGAGCCTTCACCGGGGCTGAGCGGAGAAAGTTGGGAAAGTTTGAATTTGCCAATAATGGAATCATCTTTCTTGATGAAATCGGAGAGATTCCTCTCTCTTTGCAAGCCAAGTTGTTGCAGGTTTTACAAGACGGGGTTTTCTGCCATATTGGAGGGAAAACCGATGTGAAGGTCAATGTCCAGGTGGTTGCGGCCACCAATAAAATTCTTCGCAAAGCTATGGAGGAAGGAAGCTTCAGGGAAGATCTTTACTATCGGCTCAATGTGGTGAATATTACTCTTCCTCCGTTACGGGAGCGCCGGGAAGAAATTCCTTTTTTGGTTAATTTCTTTTTAGAAAAATTTAACCTCCGATATAATAAACGGTATTCCAAACTTTCGGCTGATTTGATCAAGCGTTTTATGACCTATGATTGGCCCGGTAATATTCGGGAGTTAGAAAACCTAATTAAGCAGATTGTTGTTTTGGAAGATGAGGCTTCGGTATGGGAAAAGATGATTTCTTCTCCCCCCCAGGAACGGGTTATGGCATCCCAAAACCAAAACCCCACGATGTCAGCGCCCCCTATCCAAACCTCTACCAACGGCCTCAATTCTGAAACAGGTTTCCCCAAATATCCATCATTGAAAGAGGTGGGGAAAAATGCGTCCCGCAAAGCCGAAGAGGAGCTGATCCGCATTGTACTTCATCAAACCCGATGGAACAGGAAAAAAGCAGCCCGTATGTTGGAAATTAGCTATAAGGCCCTTTTATATAAGATCAAAGAATACGGGCTGGAAGTAAATGATTACCAAGCTCCTTCTGTATAAAACCTGGTTTTTAGGTTTTTCCTCTATCCCCTTCAAAGAAATTTTCTTGACTTTTTGATGAAATTAATTGTATAAAAATGGGGAAAGAGACTGGTGGAGTGATTTGGGCATATTGCAACCACCTAAAAAAAAGTGCTAAAAAGCTTGGGAGTTTGTTGCTATGGCGATTGGCCCTGTGCTGGACGGCACGGGGTTTTTTTTTAGTTTTTTATCCCCCTAGGCTTATTTTGGGGGAAGGTTCTGCTATAATTACGAGTTAAAGGGAGAAAGACTCCCAAGTTTTCCAATGGAGGAAATATGGGTCGCGTCAATTTTTTATTTACATCTGAATCAGTTACAGAAGGCCATCCCGATAAGATCGCGGATCAAATCTCAGATGCGGTTTTAGATTCGATCATATCCCAGGACCCCATGTGCCGGGTTGCCTGTGAAACGGTTTTAACAACGGGTTTGGCTTTTGTCGCAGGGGAAATCACCACTCAGTGTTATGTCGAAATTCCTGATATTGTCCGGGAAACCATTAAAGGGATTGGGTATACCCGGGCCAAATATGGGTTTGATTATGAAACCTGTGCGGTAATTACCTCTATTCATAACCAATCACCCGATATTGCCTTGGGAGTCGATACCGGTGGAGCTGGAGATCAAGGGTTAATGTTTGGGTATGCCACCAACGAAACCGAAGAGTTGATGCCTATGCCGATTTTATTGGCCCATAAGTTGACGCGAAAGTTAGCGGACCTTAGAAAAAGCGATGTTTTGCCTTATCTTCGTCCCGATGGAAAATCCCAAGTTACCATTGAATATCGAAACGGGAAACCGGTTCGAATTCATACCATTGTGATTTCCACACAGCACAGCCCGGATATCACACTAAAAGAAATTCGGGAAGATATTATTGAAAAATGCATTAAGCCAGTGGTTCCAAAAGAATTTTTAAATGAAGAAGATGTTGTATACCATATTAATCCCACCGGGCGTTTTGTAGTGGGGGGGCCTCAAGGGGATACGGGTCTTACGGGGCGAAAGATTATTGTGGATACCTATGGAGGAGTGGGAAGCCATGGAGGGGGCGCTTTTTCAGGGAAAGATCCCTCAAAGGTAGACCGTTCCGCTTCTTATATGTGCCGGTATATTGCCAAAAACCTTGTGGCGGCCGAGGTTGCTGATCGTTGTGAAGTTCAACTTGCCTATGCCATTGGCGTCTCGGAACCGGTTTCCATTTTGGTGGACACGTTTAAAACCGGGAAAATTTCTCAAGAGAAAATCGTCAAATTGGTGAGGGATTCCTTCCCCTTAACCCCAAAAGGAATGATTGATCATCTTGATCTTCGAAGGCCTATTTATCAAAAGACCGCTGCTTATGGCCATTTTGGACGAACTGAGCCGGAATTTACATGGGAGAAAACAGATTTGGCCAAAGATATTGGAAAACAGGCAGGCCTTTAAGAAGGCCCAATGGGGTTTTTCCAAAAAGTTTTTGTGCCATTGTGGTTAATTTTAACGTTAAATGAAAGGCAAAATGGATTACGAGATCAAAGATATTGGATTAGCAGATTGTGGACAACTGAGGATTGAGTGGGCAGAGCGGAGTATGCCCGTTTTTAGAAGCATTAAAAAGCGTTTTAAAAAAAAAAGAAAAATTTTTGTCCGGGGTTCGGGTTTCGGCTTGTCCTCATGTGACAACCGAAACAGCCAGTTGGATGGAGGTCTTTCAAGCCAGGAGCGTTGATGTGGTTTTGTGTGCTTCAAATCCCCTCAGCACGCAGGGCGATGTGGCTGCATCTTTGGTCAAAAATTCCAAGATACCTGTTTTTGCTATTCAGGAGTTATTACAATGAGCGAATTTACAGATTATAAAGTTGCGGATATGTCATTGGCCGAATGGGGTCGCAAAGAAATATCCATTGCCGAAATTGAAATGCCTGGTCTTATGGCTTTACGAAAAGAGTACGCAGGCAAAAAACCATTAGACGGTGCCCGGATAATGGGCAGCATTCACATGACCATTCAAACCGCGGTCCTAATCGAGACATTAGTAGACCTTGGCGCAGAGGTACGCTGGGTATCATGTAATATATTTTCAACACAAGATCATGCAGCTGCAGCGATTGCCGCAAAAAACATTCCTGTATTTGCCTGGAAAGGCGAAACGATTGAAGAGTATTGGTGGTGTACTGAGCAGGCCCTGCTATGGCCGGATGGGAAATTACCCAACATGATTCTTGATGATGGTGGTGATGCAACTTTATTAGTACACAAAGGTGTTGAGTTCGAAAAAGCTGGCGCTATTCCCACGACAAAAGATGATGACAATGAAGAATACAAAGCGATTCTCGGTGTACTTCGTCGCACAATTAAGCCTGGTTCAAGCACATGGCAGGATATTGCAGGTAGCGTTAAAGGCGTAACCGAAGAAACCACAACCGGTGTTCACCGTCTTTATGCAATGCAGGAGAAAGGTGAATTACTGTTCCCAGCAATGAATGTTAACGACTCTGCTACTAAGTCTAAATTCGATAATTTATACGGTTGCCGTGAGTCTTTAATCGATAGTATCAAACGTGCAACCGATATCATGATTGCTGGAAAGATTTGTATTGTGATTGGTTATGGCGATGTAGGCAAAGGCTGCGCTCAAGCATTTAAAGGCATGGGCGCAACTGTATGGGTTACTGAAATTGATCCCATCTGTGCATTACAGGCAGCTATGGAAGGCTATCGCGTTGTTGACTTAAATGAAGTAGCTAACATGGGTGACATCTTTGTTACGACTACGGGTAACTTAAACGTAATTGATCATCACCACATGGAAGCAATGAAGAACGAAGCTATTGTTTGTAACATTGGTCACTTCGATGCTGAAATCAATATCGCTTCACTTAAAAAATATGAGTGGGAAGAGATCAAGCCTCAGGTTGATCATGTTATTTTCCCAGATGGCAAAAAGATTATCATCCTTGCAAAAGGACGCCTGGTTAACCTGGGTTGCGCTACGGGTCACCCAAGCTTTGTAATGTCGGCTTCATTTACTAACCAGGTAATGGCTCAGATCGAGTTTTATACAAATGCAGGAGCGTATGAAAACAAGGTTTATAAACTGCCTAAGCTGCTAGATGAAAAAGTAGCTCGCTTACACCTCAAGAAAATTGGCGCACATTTAACTGAGCTCTCTAAAGAACAGGCCGTTTACATTAATGTACCGGTTGAAGGCCCATATAAAGCCGATCACTACCGCTACTAATATCAGGCTCAACTTCTAGGTCGGGTGTGCCCATTTTTACATGGCTGTACCCATTGATATACCTTCTTTGGAACAGATGAGCAATAAGAAGAGGCTCATTCGTGAATTTGTAGAAGAATTTACCATGCCCGATGGTCTGCGGATTAACCTACTAGGAGAGGGGCATCCCTCCAGCGTAATGGATGTGAGCTTTGCCAACCAGGCGCTTTTCGCTGAATACCTTAAAAAAGAAAATAAATAATTGAAAAAAAAGGTTTATGGGGTTCCGGCAGTTATTGATGAGGAAATTGTCCGATTAAAATTGGAAGCGATGGGGGTGAAGAAGGAACAAGAAAAGTATCTTGCTTCATGGGAAATGGGGACCTAACTACAATAATCTAACCCATTTCTTCCTGCCTTAATTCAGCTTTTCAAGGGCTGCCACAATGCTTTCTGCCATTTCCTTGGGGTTGAGCGGTTTAAGGAGAAACCGGTTCACCCCTTGGGAAATGGCTTCTGTTGCATTCTGAAGCGTCCCATACCCCGTGATCACAATTCGAGGTAAATCTTTTTGGATATCGTTCACTTCTTTGAGAAGGGAAATCCCGTCTTTTCCTGGGAGCCGAATATCGGTAATCAGAAGGTCAAAGCTTTTGGCGGTCAGGTGATTGATCGCTTCTTCCGCAGACGAAGCGACCGATACCTCATATCCACTTTTGGTTAGAATATCTTGGTAAATTTCAGTGATGCTTTTCTCGTCATCTACAAGGAGGATTCTTTCAAACATGGGTTTCCTTCCTTCAAGGTTTCCAGCTTTAATTCTACCTTGAAAAGGGTGTTTGTCAACAGATAGGCCTTCCTTGCTCCCCTTCTATTTTGCCCATTTGATGGTACAGCCCATGGCATGGGTTTCAGGAACTTCTATGTCCTGGTGTGCCAGGAGTGCTTCAATGGCGTTCCGCAAATCGTGGGATTGGGCCTTTTTGGGGTCCTGCCAATGATCATCAATCCGACCGGTATAACGAAGCCGTCGTTCCTGATCAAAAAGAAATATTTCTGGGGTGAAGTGAGCCCCATAGGCGTCTGCGACCTCCTGAGTTTCGTCCCTTAAATAGGGAAAGTTATAGTTTTTTTCTTTTGCCCTTTTTACCATTTTAGGAAAATCATCTTCGGGATAATTTAGGGTTTCATTGGCGTTTATGGCAACGAAGGCCACCCCTTGATCCCGGGTTTCCCTTTGAATATCAACGAGTCGGGGTTCGTAGGCTTGGACGTATGGGCAGTGGTTACAGGTGAACATGACCACAATAATTTTTTTATCCTTAAAACTATCCAATGAATAGGTTTTTCCATCCACCCCGGGAAGGGTAAACGCTGGAGCCTGATCTCCAATCGCCAATCGTTTTTTTGCCATATTTGAATTCCCCCTGCTGATGGTTTTTTAATAAACGCTTTCCTCATCCTGGAAAATGTTTCTGGTAAGGCTATATCTTAAATCAGTGCAAAACGTTAATTCAAGACCGGAAAGAGGGGGCGGTCAGAAAGAATCTTGGAAAAAGGAACAGTCTTTTGTAATATAAACGAATGGACTTACCTCAAAAATGGATCGATGTTGGAAAAAGGGTTCAGCAATCAGGGGGTATTGTCATGGTCATGGGAAAGCCCGATATGGGAAAATCGACCCTGATCCAATACCTTTTGAAGTGCGGGTTGCAACAGGAACGGCGGGTTGCTGTTGTTGATGCCGATATTGGGCAGGCTACCTTTGGTCCACCTTCCTGTTTGAGCCTTTCTTTTTGGACAAGGCCCAAGGATAAGGAAGAGAAAGATCCAAAGGGTGGGGATATCCATATAGAGGGGAATTGTAACTATAAAAATTTACAATTTATTGGTGCTTTAAGTCCAGTGGGGTTTCTCCTCCAGGTGGTGGTGGGGGTTAAACGATTGGTGGATCAAGCCCTGGAGCGGGGAGTGGATTTGGTTTTGGTGGATACCAGTGGGTTGGTTCAAGGAAGAACGGGATTTTTGCTCAAAAAACATAAGATTGAATTGGTTCGGCCCAACCATCTGATTGTCCTCGAGAGAAGAGAAGAAGAACTGGAAAACATTCTCACAGGGATTCCTTTCCCTCCAGGAATGATTGTGTCTCACGTTCCCAGAACCCCGAACACTCGACCGCGGTCTCTGGAAGAACGCCGTATTTATCGGGCCAAACAATTCTCAAATTATTTTCAAAATAGCCGGGCCCGATGGATTTACTTTTCAAACCAGAGGAAACCGCTCCCTGGAATGCACCCCTTTAAGGGAATGCTGGTGGGTCTTCTTTCCAAGACCGGACAGACATTGGGGCTTGGCATGATCTCCCGCATTGGACGAAAAAGCCTAGAAGTCATTACCCCCTTACCCACACTGACGGGTGTGCAAAAAGTGGAGCCTTCGGTCATTGGCTTGGGAAAAGATTTTTTGGGAAAAAAGGACGGAAAACTGAATTAGGTTTTTTGGAGGGGAATCAATGTCTTTAAAGGTGTGGTGGCCATTGTTTCCTCTTTTATTTTTCATTGTTTTAATTTGCCTCCTGACCGCATTGTTACGGTTATGGAGGAGAGGTGAAGCAAGCGGTCTGCAATGGATTTTGGTGTCCTCTGCATTTATAACCTATTCCCTCACTTATGCTTTGGCAAGTTGGCCCTGGCTGCATATGCCCATTTCCAATATTGCCGAGCTGATTATGATTTTTAATGTCTACCACTTTTTTTGTAAATGGCGAACCGATATCGCCTGGCTTCATGTCATTGCCCTTTTGGCCATTGTCTGTGATTTTGCACTGCATTAGAGCCTGTCCGACAAACCCCTATTTTTCACTTTGCGGTCATGCTGCTTTTCTGTAAAATAGAGCTTCATAATCAACCGATGGAGGGCTGTTATGGGCTATCATTTTCGGCCGTATGCACAAGAGCA
>Ga0299906_10000222_pt1 | contig 56262 bp, 46 predicted proteins | sample RVTome_14_FD_200259 | JGI IMG/M metagenome (GOLD analysis project Ga0299906, IMG submission 200259) | Soil microbial communities from uranium-contaminated site in the Upper Colorado River Basin, Wyoming, United States - RVT145D125 (version 2) ...
GACGAGGACCGGGTCGAGATGGTCGAGAGCCTGGGGACCTACCTCAACGAGAGCTCGGCGAACGAGGTTTCCAACTTGGAGCGCGGCGACGCCGTGCAGGACATGAGGAACTGGTACCAACACGCTCGCGGCGCCTGTCTCAACGTCTGCACCGACGCAAAGACCAGGGAGATGGGCTTCGACCTGGCGACCGAGCAACACCCGTGGCGCCTGGAGCGCCAGGCCCAGCGGGCGATCAGCGTCTTCAAGGGGGTCGACCCCGAGGCGAAGATCGAGACCACCGATCCCGAGAAGCAAGAAGTGGCTCCGACCCACGGCTACGTCGTCCGCGTGCTGGAGCCTCCCCATGCCCGCCTGGTCAAAATCCTCGGCGACTGGATCGGCCAGCGTCGGGGTACCGAGACGGCGTTGATCCGCAAGGACGCCGCGTTGAAGTCCTACCAGGGGAAGTTCTCGATCTACGCCAAGTGTAGCGAGATGCTCTACCGGTGGGTCGGCCTCGAGGAAGAGGCCAAGCGCATCAAGCCGTCGACGCGCCGGCGCGGCGAGCGCGCCGAGGCCGACGAGAGCTCGGAGTCTCCGGACGCCGAGCCTCCGAGCGACGCCGCCGCGAGCAGCGGCGCCGCCGCGAGCGGCGGGGCGCCGGCGACGCCGGCTCCGGCCAATCCGTGATCCCCTTCCGACTCTGATCCCCGCGGACGGCGTTTTTCGGGCGCCGTCCCGCCCTCGGGCCCGCGGTATCCGGCCGCGGGCCCCTTTTTTCGGCTCATTATGGCCTCTCCAGGCGGAAATGGGGTCCCCGCCAGAAGGATTGGCCTCGAAAACAGCTCCGGAGGAAATTCCGGCGCCAAATTGGCAGGGAATTCTGTCCCTGGGGAAATTCCGGCGCCAAATTGGCAGGGGATTCTGTCCCTGGGGATTTTTTCGCGGAGCTTTCGAGGCCAACGCTGTTCATGGCGAGGTCGGCTATCCATTATTCTCCTCCAAAGTTTTGTTGGGGGAAATCGGCTAACCGTTTTCGAGGCGAAGACGGCGAGAAAAATTCCCCCGAGCCGGCTTTGGCGGCCAAACGCGGGCGATTTCGTCCCCAGGAACAGGATTGGCGGCCAAGAGAGCCCGGGAATTTGCCCGGAGCCGGCTTTGGCCGCCAAGAGATCACAAGTCAAAGCCTTCGAATCCTGATAATCCGTGGATTATCAGGATTCGAAGCGTTTGAATTGTGATCGTCTGCCGCTTCGGCGCGCCGGAGACCCAGCCGACGCTGGTCAGCCTCACGGGTCAGCCTCACGGATCACTTGTCAAGTGATGACGATGATGATATGGTCCGCGGCCATGCGAAAGAAGGACGGTTGGAAGGGGGACATGGAGTCGGTTCAGAAGCCGGCGCCGGGCGAGTTGGGGATCATCCACGCTTTCGTCAACACCGCGGACCGCATGATGGGGACGGAGCGGCTGACGAGCCCGCGGGAGCTCGGCAACTGGCTGGCAAGTCAGGGACTTCCGAGCGCCGGGGAGGAGCTTACGGAGGCGGACCTGCGCAGGGCGCTGGCGGTGCGCGAGGGGCTGCGCGCCCTGCTCGCGGTCAACAACGGCGCGGCGCTCGACGCGAAGGCGGTGGCGCGTCTCGAGCAGGCGGCCAGCCCCCGGTTCCGGGTGAGCTTCGCCGGCGACGGCACCGGCCGCCTGCTGACCGTTTCCGAGGGCCTCGACGCGGCTTTCGGCCGTCTGCTCGCGATCGTGGTCGCCGCCCAGCTCGGGGGCGAGTGGAAGCACCTCAAGGCCTGCGCCAACCCCGGCTGCCGGGGAGCCTTCTACGACTTCACGAAGAACCACTCGGCGACGTGGTGCGCGACCCGGCGCTGCGGCAACCTGCTCAACGCCCGCGCCTACCGCCGCTTCCAGCGGCAACTCCGCGCCGCCCGCGTCCCGTACTCCTTCGACACCGACGACGACGACGATTTCTAGCTCCGGATAGACCCCGCTCCAGTCGTTTCGTCCGCCGCGTGACGGCGTCTCGGCTCAGAGGTCGAACTGTACGCGCTTCGCGTCGCGTCGCGCGAAGTTGTCAACCAGGGCGCTGGCGCACCTGCCTCCGCTCCCACTCCTGCCGGTGGCGGTGGGCCTCCTCGACGGACCGGTACTTGCGCACTCCGGGCTCGAATCTCCACGGGTGGAACGCGTACGTCAGCTCCGTCAGCTCACAGGCGATTTGGAAGTTGCGTGGATCGAGTGGGCGCAGAGGCCGCGCCCCTGGCATGGCGGCCACCGATCGGTACTTGCGGACGGGCATCATTCGTCCTCCAAGTCGAAGGCCTCACGAATCCTGGCGGCATCCGCCCGGTCCTGAGCGGTCATGGGTCGCGCGGACAAGCCCTTGGGCGGCCATGGCCATTGAGCCGATGACCACGAATTCGACCCTCTCGCGCACGAGTGCGGCGAGAACGTCTTTGGCTTCCTCAAGCGTCATACCGGCCCCAGCCTAGCACTAACGGCGAGCCCGCTCAGCTCGGAAACCGGATGAAAGTGAAGTGGTCGCCGCTGCCGCCGACCGCCTGGCGATGGGGAAGCGGGAGCCCCAGCATGGCCTGAGCCTGGTCCTGGAGAAGCGCGGGAACGTAGCGATAGCACGAGTGGACCGTGACGTCGGAGGCGAGGATGCTGGACTGCCCGACGGGGACGTAGGTCTCGGCGACCGCCGACGTCGCCACCTGCGCCGTGCAGTCGAGACCGGCGACTTTGGCGGCAAGCGTGCCGTAGTCGGCGGGACCGCCGTAGCCGAGGCGAACGTCGAAGTTGATCACGCCGGACGCCTCCAGGACCTCGTCGTTGCCGGAGTAGTAGACCGTGACCTGCTGGGTGAGCGCCGTGATCAGCGGACCGCGGCCGTCGCCGGGCTGGAAGAGCGTGTTCACGACGTCCGCTGCGAGCATGAGGACGCTGCGCAATGGGCGTTTCAGAGCGGCCGCGTCGCCGGCGGCCACGGTCTCGGCGAGAAGGTAGTTGCCCATCGAATGGCACAGCAGCGAGGCGTCGAGACCGGAGAGCTGCGTCTGCGCGCCCGCGATCAGCCGGATCACGGCCTCGAACAGCCCTTTCGAGTGCTTGGCGTTGTCCTGGGCATGGGCGTAGTAGGTCTCGGGGGGAAAAACGGTGGTGTGGGTGAACGATGGCCAGGTAACGCCGACGACGACCCCGGGATATCCCGCGGCCGCCAGGCCGAGGCCGAAGCTCTGGAGGTCCGGGAAGGCGGCGGCGTAGGGCGTGTCGAATCCGTGGACGTAGATGGCGAGCTGGGGTCGGCCCTGCGCGTCGCGGGCCGCCCTGAGGTCCTGACCGAGCTGGGTCGTGAACGCCTGCTCGTCGACGGCGGAGAATCCGCCGCCGTCGGGGCTGTAGCTCTCCTGAGCGCCGTTCTGGCGCAGCAGGTACCGCAACGGGCCCACCTTGTTCGAGTCCTCGTTGCCGGCGACCCGGTTCGACAGGAAGTAGGTATGGCTGTTGATCGTCAAGGTCGGCCTCCTTTTGTGCAAGCTCGGCGGGTTGGCGGCTCGAGGTTAGCACGCGGACCGGGACGGCTTCCGCGCGCCCGTCGCTGCCTCAGGACGTGCTGTCGCAGAGCCACCGCCAGAGGGGGACGGCACGAATCCTCCTCCCGCGCGTCTCCGAAGTCTGGTCCAGGCCGCGCGTCAGGACGAGCCCATCCTCCAGCTCCAGGACGTCCATGGCCTCTTCGAGGCCGGCTACCTCGCGCTCGGGAAGCGTCTCCTCGGATTCGTAGCAGACCTGGATCGCCTGCTCGGCCCGATTCCCGCGCCAGACCACGAAGTCGCACTCCCCGCGTTCCTGGAAATAGAAGATCCGGACGTCCGGATCGCGGACGAGGTGGTTGAAGACCACGGTTTCGGCGAGCCGTCCGAGGTCTTCGGAGAATCGAAACGCCACCGCGTTGCGCAGGCCCACGTCGACCGCGTAGACCTTGCGCGGCGCGCGCGCCTGGGCCGAGACCTTGAAGGAGAACCGCGGCACCTCGCGGACCAGGAAGCTCTCTTCGAGGTACCTCGTATAGGTGCGGATCTGGTCCATGGCGAGGCCGTAGGTGTTCTTGAGACGGTTGTAGGTCGCCGGGTTGGCCGTGTTCACGAGGTAATGGTGGGCCACCGTCTCGAGCGCGCGGACGTCACGGATCTGGTGACGGCTCACGACGTCGCGGTAGAGCAGGTCACGGAAGTACTGCTTGAGGAGCGCGGTACGGATCTCGTCGTCCTGCGCCAGGACCACTTCGGGAAGGCTGCCGTGACGCAGAAACGAGCCGAGCTCCTGACGGATGCGGGAGGCGTGGCTGAGGACGTCGGCCGCATCCTCGAGCGCGACGCCCCGGAACCGCAGGAGCTCGGGGAAGGAGAGCGGCCACAGCGTGTGGGTGAGGTGCCTCCCGGTGAGCACCGTCGCGAGGTCCGGGTCGAGAAGCCGGCTCGAAGAGCCGCTGACGACGATGCGAGCCCGGCCGGTCTCGGTACGGGCACGCACCCAGCGTTCCCACCCGGCCACGTTGTGGATCTCGTCGAGGAAGAGGTAGGGCACGGACTTCGGCCGGGCGAGCTCGAAGTAGGTGTCGAAGACCCGGTCCAGGGCCGCGACGTCGAGCCCCCGTTCCAGGAAGATCGGCTCCTCGAAGTTGACGAACAACGTGTCCTTGGCGGCGACGCCGCCGTCGACCAAGCTGCGGGCCAGTTGCCGCATGAGAGTGGACTTGCCGCAGCGCCGCATGCCGCAGATGGCGACCACCTCCGGGCGCTCGAGCCACGGCAGCAGCGCCTTCCGGCTCTCGCGTGGGATGCCGGTCTCGAAGGCGCCTTCGCCCCACAGGTTCCAGTAGGCCAGGGCCTGGAAGAGTCGTTCGTCCGCCACGTGACCTCCATGAAGGTCAGAACGGAGCCATCTTAACCTGTATACAGGTTACATCTACAAGGTGACCTCGCCCGTCCACTCCCCACCTCGCAAGACTTCGACCGCGGGCGCAGGTTCGCGCGCTACCGCACGATCCCCTCGTTGCAGGTCTACGGGCCGACGATCTCTAAGCCGCGGCCACCAGGTCCTCGTCCGCCTCGCGACGCTGCCAGCGTCCCGCCTTCGCCTTCGCCACCACCGCCGCCGCCGCGGTGTAGGCCACCGGGATCAGCACCAGGGTCACCAGCGTCGACGCCATCAGGCCGCCGATGACGACGCGCGCCAGCGCCGCCTGGATCTCCGCCCCGGCGCCCCATCCCAGAGCCATGGGCACCATCGCGAGGACGGTGGTCGAGGCGGTCATCAGGATCGGCCGCAGGCGCAGCCGGCCCGCCTCGACCACCGCCTCGACGGCGCCGAGGTGGCCCTCGCGGCGCAAGTGGTTGATCGCGTCGACGAGCAGGATCGCGTTGTTGACCACGATGCCGATCAGCATCACCAGGCCCATCACGCTCTGGATGTTGAGCGTCGTGCCGGTCAGCAGCAGCATCGGCACCACGCCGACGAGCGCCATCGGCACCGCGAGCATCACGATCAGGGGATCGAGGAAGCGTTCGAACTGCCCCGCCATCACCATGTAGACGAGCACCAGCGCCATCAGGATGGCGATCGTGAAGTCGCGGCGCGCCTCGATCTGCTCGCGGTACTCGCCGCCGTAGAGGATCGAGAAGTCCTCCGGGAGTCGCAGGTCGGCAAGCTCGCGCTGGATCCCTTCCACCGCCTCGCCGAGCGCCGTGCCCTGCTCGAGGCCGGCCGAGACGTAGGTCACCCGCTGGCCGTCGACGCGGTTGATCGCGGTGGGCACGCGGCCGTGGCGGCGGGTGACGACGCTCGACAACGGCACCGCCGCGCCCTCGGGCGTGCGCAGCGCCACGTTGCGCAGGTCCTGCGCCGTCAGACGGTCCTCCGGCCGCAGCCGCACGACGATCGGGTACTCGTCGCCGCCCTCGCGGAAGCGGCCGACCTCGATGCCGGCGACGTTGGCCTGCACCGTCTCGGCGACCTCGCGCACCGACAGCCCGAGGGCGGCGATGCGCTCGCGGTCGAAGATCAGGCTCTCTTCGGGCTGCCCCTCGCGCCGGCTGACGCGCACGTCGGCGACGCCGGGCACCCGCTCCATGCGCTGGCGGATGTCGGCGGCGACCGCGTCGGCCTGCTCGAGGTCCCAGCCCCGCAGCTCGATCTCGATGGCTTCCTCGCCGCCGCCGGAGCGGAAGATGCGGCGCAGGATCCACAGTCCGGATTGCGCCTGCACGCGGAGCTCGACGCCGGGGACGTGGCCGTCGACGGCGGCGCGCAGGTCGTCGGCGATCTGGGTGGCGGGGATCGAGCGCTCGGCTTCGGGCACCAGGCTGAGCTCGATGTCGGCGTTGCCGCCGCGAATCTCGGTGGAGACGAGGCGGACGTGGTCGGCGGGCAACGTCTCGCGCACCCGCGCCTCGAGCTCGTCGAGGTAGGCGCGCACCACCGCGATGTTGGTGCCCTGGGCCATCTCGACGTCGATCTCGATCTCGTCGGTGTCGGTCTGCGGCGCCAGCTCCATCGGGATCAGCGGCCACAGGGCCACCGCCGCCGCCAGCAGGCCGCCGGTGACCAGGAAGACGCGGGCGCGGTGGACGACGGCGGCGCGCAGGCGCCCCACGTACCACTGCTCGAGGCGCCCGAAGAGACGCACGGTGCGCAGGCGCCGGCGCTCGGCCTGAGGCGCCACGCGCAGGAAGCGTGCCGCCAGCATCGGCACCAGCGTCAGGGCCACGAAGAGCGAGCAGGCGAGCGCGAAGACCACCACCAGCGCCAGGGCCTGGAAAAGCGCGCCGCTGGTGGTGCGGGTAAAGACCACCGGCAAGAAGATCACGCAGGTGGTGAGCGTCGACGCGACGATCGCGCCCGCCACCTCCAGGGTGCCGGCGCGCGCCGCGTCCATGGGCGGGGCGTCGTGCTCCTCGCGCTTGCGCACGATCGACTCGAGCACCACGATGGCGTTGTCGACGATGAGCCCGACGCCCAGGGCGAGACCGCCGAAGGTCATCTGGTTCAGGGTCAGGCCGCCGAAGTAGAGCAAGCCGAAGCTGGAGATCACCGAGATCGGGATCGACAGCGCGATGATGCCGGTGCTCGAACGGTTGCGCAGGAAGAGGTAGAGCACGAGGACGGCGAGCAGCGAGCCCCACAGCGCCGCGCTGCGGACGCTGGCGATCGACTGCTCGATGAACTCGCTCTGGTCGGCGACGATCGTGAGCCGGACGTCGTCGCGCGACGCGTTGACGCGCGCGACTTCGTCGCGGATCGCCGCGGCCACGGCGACGGTGTTGGCGCCGCTCTGCTTCTGGATGCCGAGGCTCACCGACGGCATGCCGTTGATCTCGGCCAGGAAGCGCGCGTCCTCGTAGTCGTCGCGCACCTCGGCGACGTCGCGGATGCGCACGGGTTGGCCGCCGGCGGTGACGATCACGGTGCGCGCCACCTCTTCCACCGTCTGGTACTCGCCGAGGGAGCGCACGTAGAGGTCGGAAAGGCCGCTCTTGACGTTGCCGCCGGGCAACGTGACGTTCTCGCGTGCCAGGGCCTCCTGGACGTCGAGGGCGGTGAGGCCGGCGGCGCGCAGGCGGTCGCGGTCGAGGTCGACGCGGATCTCGCGGTAGATGCCGCCGCGGACCTCGATCGCCCCCACGCCGGGGATCTGCTCGAAGCGGCGCGCGAGGTCGTTCTCGAGGATGCGGGTCAGCTCCTCGAGGTCGCGCGTCGAGGTGGCGGCGAGGCTCACGATTTCGGCGCGGTCGAGGTCGAGCTTGAAGATCTCGGGGGCGTCGGCCTCCACCGGCAGCTCGTCGCGCAGCCGGTCGAGGGCGGCGCGCAGGTCGTTGGCGGCCTCGTCGATGTCGGTGCCGCGCCCGAACTCGAGGCGCACCCGGCTCGACCCTTCCTCGGACTCCGAGGTGACGCGCTCGAGGTCAGGCAGGCCGGAGACCGCGTTCTCGATGCGGTCGGTGATGATCTGCTCGATCTCTTCGGGGCCGACGTTGGGGTAGCGCACGCGCACGGTGAGCTGGGTGAACTCGATGCGCGGCAGCAGGTCGACCGGCAGGGTGCGGAAGGAGACGACGCCGACGACGACGAGGATGAGGAAGAACATCGACGTCGCCACCGGGCGCCGGATCGAGACCTGGGTGAGAGAAGCCATCGCTACGGTCCGGCGTTCAGGAATTCACGGTTGGTCGGCGGCTCGGCGCCGCGGGTGCGCGCCAGCCGCTGCTGTTTGTCGAGGAAGCCGCGGAGCACGTCTTCACGCTGGAGGCCCTGGAGCTCGAGCACGCGCTCCCAGGTCGTGGGCCGCACACGGGCGCTCGTCGCGTCCTGGCCGTGGAGGAGGTGCTGGCCGACGATGACGACCCACTCGTCCTGCTCGACGCCGCGCAGGCCCACGGTGGCGGCGCCCTCGGCGAGCACGTCGACCGGCCGGAACTCGACGCCGCGCTCCTCGTCGGAAAGCTCGGTCGACGCGGGCACCACTCCCGCCATGTCGACCACGTAGACGCCGACGACGCCGCTGCGGGGGTCTTCCCACAGGGCGCTCGACGGCACCAGGGTGGCGCTTTCGCTCTCGCCGTAGAGCACGTCGACGGTGACGAACATGCCGGGCTGCAGGCGTCCGTCGGGGTTGGCGACGTCGACCTCGCCGACGGTGCTGAAGCTGCCCGCGGCGAGGAAGGGCGAGACGCGCGAGAGCTCGGCGCGCAGCGGCTGCGCCAGCGACTGCGCGGTGATTCGCACGGGCAACCCTGAACGCACGTAGCTGAGCATGCTCTCGGTCAGCGGGATCTCGACGATCAGCTCGCTGAGGTCGCCGACCACGAAGAGCGGCGTCGCGGGGTCGGCGATCATGCCCACCTCGGCGTTGCGCTGGCCCACGTGGCCGGAGACCGGGGCACGCACCAGGGTCTTGCCGAGGGCGTCGCGCCGCTCGTCGACGGTGGCGCGGGCCTGGTCGACGCGGGCCTCGGCCGCCTCGGCGCCGGCCTTGCCGGCGGCGCGGCGGGCCTCCTGGGTCTCGAGCTCGAGCTCGCTGACCAGCTCCTCGGCGGCGAGCGCGCGGGTGCGCACCACCTGGGCCTCGAGCTCGGCGACGCGGGCGCGGGCTTCGGCCGCCTCCGCCGCGGTCAAGCGCAGGTTGGCCTCGGCCTGGCGGAGCTGCTCGCGCAAGGCATTGTCGTCGAGGCGCACGAGCGGCTGGCCGCGTTCGACGGCGGCGCCGCTGGCCGCCATCACCTCGACGATCGGCGCCTCGATCTCGGCGCGGATCACCACCTGGTTGTGCGACCTCACCCGCCCGCTCACCCGCTCCTCGAGCGGCAGGGTGCCGGAGCGCGCCGGCAGCGCCTCGACGGCGGGGACGGCCTGCGGGCCGCGGTCTTCCGCGCCCTCTTTCTCGCCAGGCACGCAGGCGGCGAGCGTCACCGCGAGGGACAGCGTTCCCAGTGCGCCGGCAAGTCTCGTCAGAGGTTCCATGTGAGGGTCTTTCGCTCGCGCACCGGCTCCCGAAGAGACGGCGGGCGTCCTCCGGCAGGATACACTTGGGCGGCTGCCGGGCCTTCGGATTTCAGCCGCTTTTACGGGCTCTTTACACCTCCGGGGTCTGCTATAATCCGCGCATGCCGCTACCTGCCCTCAGCTCCGAGTCCGACGCCGAAGCGACTTTCCTTGCGGACGAGGAGCCGGAAGGCTACGTCCTGCGGCCGGTGGAGCTCGCCGACGGGAGGGTCGAGGTGCAGCAGCTCCCTTTGACCATCGAGCTCCTGCTCGATCCCCGCGAAGGCGACAAGGTGACCCAGAGCGATTTCCACGGCTTCTTTCTCAGCTCCCTGCTCGAACGCCTGCGGAGGCTGGAGCGCGTCCCCGGCGTCGCGGTCTTCACCGACCTTCTCTTCCAATGGGACAAGCTCGGGTTGCCCGATTCCGGTCCCGACGTGGCCGTGGTGGCCGGCCTCGAAGGCACTCGCGAGGAGATCATGGAGCGGGTGGAGGGTTGCTTCGACGTCGCGGCGATCGGCAGGCGGCCGCACCTGGTGATCGAGGTGGTCTCGCCCGAGCACGGGCGTCTGCGCCGGAAGGACCTGGCGATCAACCGCGAGATCTACGCGCGGGCGGGGGTCCGGGAGTACCTGATCGTCAATCCGATCGGGCGCCGCTCGCCGGGGCCTCTTCAGTTGCTGGGCTACCGCCTCGAGGGCGGTCCCGAGTACACGGAGATCGAGCCCGACGAGAAAGGGCGGATTCTCTCGCAGACGACGGGACTGCTCTTCTGGTCGGATCCCGGAGGCCGGCGGATCGAGGTCTTCGACGCCGCGACGGGCGAGCGTCTGTTGACGGGGCAAGAGGAAGCGGCGCGGGCAGAGGCCGCGGAGGAGAGAGCGGAACGAGAGGCTGGGGCCCGCAAGGCCGCCGAGGCCAGGGCCTTGGCCGCCGAAGGGGAGCTCAGACGCTTCAAGGAGCAGCTCAAGGCGCAACGCGGACGTCAGGACTGAGTCCGACTTCGCTCGTCGAGCAAGCCGGCAGCCCCGAGCCGTGCGCCGAGATGGGACAGAGCGGGAGGGTCGACCCCTCCCGCCAAGAGCCGGTTTCTCAGTTGCCGAACCGCCAGGTCAGTCCGCCGGTCAGGCTGAGGTGGTTCGAGCTCTCGCCGAAGGTCTCCTCGCCCAGCCCCGACAGCTCCACGCGGAAGGCGAGGCGCCTGGCGTTGGCAAAGAAAAAGCGGCTGCCGGTGGCGCGGATGAACTGGCCCTCGATCTCGACCGCGTCGGTCGGGAAGTAGCCGAACCGGCCGTCGACGCGGAGCTCGGTCTCGCCGCCGAGCTCGTCGTCGAGCTCGATGCCGCCCGCGCCGAAGCCCGCCTCGAAGCCCTCGGCCCCGGCTTGCAGCGGGAGCAGGAACGCCAGTGACAGGGTCAAAGCACCGCGAGTCGCTTGTACCTCATGTTTCTCTCCTTGATCGGCCATCCGGGATGGATGGCACGAAGAGTAGTACGCCGTAGCGGCGTGGTGGGTTCGCGAGTCCTCGCCGCGGCAGGAGCCCTTCCGCGGCGAGGACTCGCGCGCCGACACGCCAGGGGCGATCCGGGCCTTCGAGCGCGCCCGCGAGCTCGAGGTGGAGCAGATGCTCGACGCGAGCTCCGGCAGGTTCAGAACGATCAACCGTCGAGCGCTTTTGAAAAGGACGCGGCAAGTCAGGCGCAAATCCGAATCGATCGAACACGTCTCGGTAATCCGTCAAGATTCGGTCGCGGTCGAGCCCCAACTCCTCGAGACGGTCCGGTGACGGCTGCGATAGTGCCGGGCCCGATCCGCCGCCAGCCGCAGGCTGGCGGCGAGAACCGGACCGATCGTGAAACCGAAGCGGCGGTAGATCTTTTGGACCGCCGCTTCCGAGTCTCTGACGAGATCGTCGTAACGGACCAGCACAAGGCTGCTCTCGGGAAGCGTATCCGTCACGCTGAGAGGATGACGATACCAGTGACGTATCATCTTCAGGAGAAAGTCGCGCAGGACCGTTCCTTCGGGCTCGACGCCCACGGCCGCCCGAGCGCCAACGCCTGACCTTCGACCTCGGCGCCGGCTACAGGACCGCTACGAGATCCAGCGCATCTACTCGCTGACCGCCGGCGGCGAGTACCTCCTCTCGAGCTCGCTCCTCGTCGACTACCGCGTGTCGTACTCCTACGGCGAGGAGGAGGAGCAGCAGAGCCTTGAAACGACTTTCGTCCAGGAGGACGTCGGTTTCGACCCCAACGTCTCGCCGGGCTCGATCGACCCTGACGACATCCAGGCCAATCCGATCGGGCAGGACATCGGCGCCTTCACCCTCGACGACGCCGTCTTCGCCGACAACGTCACCACCGACGACGAGCTCGTCTTCGCGGTCAATCTGCAGCGGCCGTTCACCCGCGGCGCGACCAGCGGCCTGTGGAAGGTCGGCGCCAAGTACCGCGACAAGTCGAAGGACCGCGACGACCAGGTCTTCGTCTTCGAGGGCGACGACGTCTTCCTCGCCGACTTCCTCGACGATTTCGACGCCGGCACCTTCCTCGACGGCCGCTACCAGATCGGTCCGTTCGTGGGGGCGGGCGCGGCCCGCGACCTGCTGGCGAGCCTCGAGAGCGAGCAGGACGTCGAGGAGGAGCTCGCCGACTACGACGCCTCGGAAGAGACCGCCGCGGCCTACGGCATGGTCGAGCTCGCTTTCGCCGGCGACCTGTCGCTGCTCTTCGGCGCCCGCCTCGAGTCGACCGACACGTCATACTCGGCCTTCCAACTCGTCTTCGACGTGCGCCTGGCGGTGACGCGCACGCTGTCGCGGCCCAACTTCAGCGACCTGGCGCCCTACGAGCTGATCCTCCAGGAAGACCGGGAGATCGAGCGCGGGAATCCTGATCTCGACGTCACCACGGCCTGGAACGTCGACTTGCTCTACGAGCGCTACTTCACCTCGGTGGGCGTGCTCTCGGCCGGCGTCTTCTACAAGTCGCTCTCCGACGTGATCTTCCTGGCGCGGTTCGAGGAGCCCTTCCGCGGCGAGGATTACGACGTTCTCCAGCCCTTCAACGGCGACGACGGCGAGCTGACCGGCTTCGAGCTGGTCTACCAGAATACTTTCCGGCGTCTGCCCGGCGCGCTCTCGGGCCTCGGCGTCTACTTCAACTACACCTGGGCCGACTCCGAGGGCACCCTGCCGGAGCGCACCGTGCGCCTGCCCGGCCAGGCCGACTACGTGGGCAACGCCTCGATCTCCTACGAGCGCCGCGGCTTCTCGGGCCGCCTGTCGCTGAACTTCCACGGCGAGTACCTGCTCGAGGTGGGAGAGGAGGCCGCCGAGGACGTCTTCGTCGACGAGCGCCGGCAGCTCGACCTCTCCGCCCACCAGCGCATCAACGACCGCTGGAGCCTCTACCTCGAGCTGCTCAACCTCATCGACGAGCCGTTCTGGGTCTACGAGGGCGTGCCGGATCGTCCGATCCAGGTCGAGTATTATTCCTGGTGGGGCACGCTCGGCTTCAAGGTGAGCTTCTGATGCGCCGGTTCGCGGTCGCCGTCCTGGCGTCGGGGCTCCTCGGCTGCTCGCAGCCCTCGCCGGAGCCTCCCGCGCCGGCGACGACACCCGAGCCGGACGTCGACGTGAAGACGGTGGCGGAGACGTTCGAGACGCCGCGGCTGCCCGACGACGACGTCGACTCCGTGGCTTTCTGGAAGGGCGACGCCGGCGAGTGGCTGATCGCCACCGCCAAGGCCACCCACGTGCTCCACGTCTACGACGCGGCCACCGGCGAGCATCTGCGCCGCGTCGGCGGCGAGGGCGGCGAGATCGGGCAGTTCCGGCGTCCGAACGGCATCGCCGTCGCCGGCGACCTGGCGTTGGTCGTCGAGCGCGACAACCGCCGCGTCCAGTTCCTGCGCCTGCCGGATTTCGAGCCCGTGGGCACCGCGGGCGGCGACGTGCTACGCCGTCCCTACGGCCTCGCCGTCCTGCCCGGCGCCGACGGCGTCCACGACCTCTTCGTGACCGACAACTACGAGACGCCCGACGAGCAGATCCCGCCGCCGGCGGAGCTCGGCGAGCGGGTCAAGCGCTTCCGCTGGCGGCTCGCCGGTTCCACGTCTTCGACCGCCGGACCTTCGAGTACCTTGGCACGTTCTCCGGCGAGCTGACCGCCAATACCGACGGCGTCTGGCTCACTCCGAGCCCCACGTCGGCCTTCGCGGCCGGAGCGTTCTTCGCCGTCCATGACGACCGGAGCGTCACCGCGTTCGACTGGCGCAGCGTAGAAGCTGCCCTTGGCCTGGCGTCGCTGACCCACCTTCCGTAGCGCCGCTTCGAACTTCTCTCGGCTGCCGCGTTCGGCGCGCGTCTCGAGGTACTCCTCGGTCATGAGGGCGGACATCTTCTCCGCCACCGCGTCGGCGCGTCAACCGCCCGATCGGGAACGGCTGGTGAAGGTGGGGGGGAGGAGTGGGCCGCCGGACCATCCTACGTGACGGCCCACGGCCATGTGCTATGCTGGCGTCATTGCCGTTGCCGCTGGTCAGCGGCTGGTCGCAGCTCGACTGCGGGCCCCAACCATGAGGAGATCGGACATGGCACTTCCGTCCCCCCTGATTACGCGCTCCCCGGACGTCATGAGCGGGGCGGTTGTCTTCGCGGGCACGCGGGTGCCCGTCCAGACTCTGATGGACTATCTCGAAGAAGGCGGCCGTCTCGATGAGTTCCTCGAAGACTTCCCGACCGTGAGCCGCGAGCACGCCATCCAAGTCCTCGAGCTCGCCAAGGAGGCGATGATTGCGCGTGCTGCTTGACGAGTGTGTACCACAACGCCTTCGACACGCGCTCACAGACCATGCCGTCCAGACAGTTCCGCAGATGGGATGGGCTTCAAAGAAGAACGGTGAGTTGTTGCGCTTGGCCGAAGGTGAGTTTGACGCCCTCGTGACCACAGATCAGCGCTTGAGCTTTCAGCAGTCTGTCGCCAGCTTCGCCATCGCCGTGATTGTGCTGGTGGCGCACCGCAACAAGATCGAGTTTCTCCTTCCGTTGATTCCGGAGCTGGAGCGGGCCCTCGGTGAAGTACAGCCCGGAGAAGTCCGGCGAGTAGGCGGCTGACTCAGGAGGATCGCCTTTCCGTCCGGGTCCGGCTTGCCCCACCCCGCGTCCGCCGGCGGGCATCTCAGGCAGACCGGTCGAAGGGCTCGGCGTCCGTCCACTGGTCCCACGGATCCGGCTCGCCCGAGGGGACCTTCCGTAGCACCGCTTCGCCGTGGAGGGACTCGGGGAGACGGACGCTCAGGGTTCCCATGACGATTCTCCTATGTCTCGCAGGTACTCCGCCGGATCGCGGATCGCGATGCCGAAGTCGACGGCGGAGCTGACGGGGGACTCTAACCCCCCGGGCCCCCACTCCGAGGGACAGGAAGCGAGGAGCTTGCTCCCCCTCCTTTAGTGAAAGGAGGGGGCCGGGGGGGGGATTTGGACGGCGTCAGGGAGGCTGAATCCGCGGATTGAGGGCTCGGGACAGAGGCTCTGGACAGCTTCAAGCCGCGCGACCAGACCCTTGGGTGCCCGGCGACGCCACGACTCCTCGAGCAGGTCGAGGACCAGGTAACGAGCGTCGACCGTACTCGACAAGAACGAAACCGTCGAGTACACTCGTCACTTTGGATCTCGACGTCCTCGAAGTCGCCGGCACTTGGAGCTTCTGGGACCGCCCGGTGCCGGCGTCCGTCCCGCGGGACATCGACCTTCCCCACGCGCTGCGCGACTCGCTCTGTCTCGCCATCCAGGGCGTTCGGCGGTGCGGGAAGTCTACGCGATCTCGACGAGAGGCGTCGCGGACGCGACGCTCGACGATTACCTCTCCGGGCGCAGATGGCCTACGAGTCGGCGGGCTCCGAGATGAGCCTCCGGCGCGTGGCGGGTGCCACCGGCATCGCCGCCGACACCGCCGGGAGCTACCTGGAAGCCTGCGAGGCGGCGTACCTCCTCTTCGCTTGCCCGTACTTCACGCTCTCGGAGCGCAAGCGCGCGAGCCGGAACCGTACTTCGCCGAATGGGCCAGCGTCTATCGCACCTGGCTCGCGCGCCAGGCCACCTATCGCGACGAAATCCATCGCGTTCAGCGCAGCGGGCCGAGTCTTGATGGTCTGGTGCGGGTGGCTTCATGAGCGAGCCCCTGCGCACGGCTCCTGGAGAAGCCGCTCGCGAGCAAGGATGGCGGCGCGCCTACCGGCGACGGGAGTGGCTGGGAGGCATGTCCCAACTCCGAGTAGAATCGGCCGGTCGTTCCTGGCCGTCGAGCAACAAGAGGACGACCGCGCTCCCTCTCCGCGGATCCCAGGACGCCTCGCCGCAGACCCGCGCGCCGCGGCACCGCAAGGCATCCAGCCCGGCGGGCGGCGCGCACGCCGGCACCTGGCCGCGGCACATGTTGGGCAACGGCAGCCGCGGCGCCACCCGCAGCTCCGGCGGACAGCCGCGCTCGTCCAGCAGGTCGCGGACGAGAGCCCGCACCGCCCCGGGACCCGCGCTCAGCGGGATCTCCACCGCGGTGAAGAGATGGTCGTAGCCGTAGTCGACGAGAAAGGGCTCTACTCCCGACCACAGGGCGTGGACCGCGTTCGTCCCGCGGTAGTCCGGGTGGACCATGGTGCGGCTGGCCTCGACGAAGAGCCGGCGCCCGCCCAGCAGCGGCTCGAGCCGGAAGTCGCGGCCGGCGCGGAAGCCGCCGGCGAGCATCGACTGCTCCTGGGTGAGCAGACGCGTGCGGGCGGCGAGGGCTCCGGTCGTCCGGTCGCGCGCCAAGAGGTGCAGACAGTAGGGATCGAGTGCGTCCGGCCGGACCTCCGCATCCGCCGTCGTGAGCCTCCAGCCGGAAACGCCTTCCAGGCTCCCGGCGACAGAGAGGTCGAAGTCGTCGGCGTCGGGTTGGGCAAGGGCGAATTGCGCCATCGTGGTGCTCCTCGGTTGTACCTCGATTCGTCCTTGGATCACGACCCTCATCCCATCGCGCCGCGATGAAGACGCTGTAAGGCGGGGCAAAAGATTGCACGGATCGGTCCACGGTGGCGCGTAAACCCCCTTGAACTAAGGGAAAACGGTGCTACCTTTCATGCCGCGCTCACGCGGTATTTATCTTCGTCGGCTAGGTTGAGCCCATGAGCCGCCGAATCCACGACGCCGTGCTCGGCTTTCCCGGCGTCGCTGCCGGCAAACCGCCCACCCTCGAGGAGTGCCTGGACGCGCTCGAGCTCCGCGGCCTCGAATCTCTGCCCTTCGCGCCCGGCGACGCCACCGCGGGCTCGGAATCGGAGCTCCAGGCCGCGGTCGTGGGCCGCCGCGACACCGTGGATTTGCCGCGGGTGATCGAGCGCTCGCGCTACCTCGCCAACGTGCAGAAACGGATCCGCGCCGGCGAGACCCCGCAGAGTCAGATCCGCGGGCTCGAGGAGTACCTGAGCGACAACCCGGAAGGCGTGTGGGAGAACAGTTGGGTGCGCTTTCCCAAAGCCTTCCTGGAACGTTCGGCGTGCCGCATGCTGCACGAGGACCTGCGCGCCGAGCGCACGAACCCGGACTCCCCCCGCCGCGGCGACGCCGGCCGCTTCATCCTGGAGACCGACGGCCGCGAGGCCGTGCGGGTGCCGATCAGCTACCTCCTGAACCTCGCCCTCGTCGACGTGCTGGGCGGCAACAGCACGCTGCCGCCGCAGGTGGAAGCGACGGGACAGGCGATGCTGACGCGTTTCCTCAACGACAACACGTCGCCCGAGACGTTGTCGTTGCACGTGGTGCGCTGCGCCCCGCCGGGCCGCGAGCTCGCCCGCGAGACGGCCAAGCGCTTCCTCCTGAGCCACCTGCTGGTGGCCTACGCCAACGAGAAATTCGGCCTGCGCCGCGGCGGCCAGCAGGCGATGGTCTTCTTCTCGCCCAACACGCCGCAGCGCCAGAAGCTGCTCAACCGCACCCTCTCCGACAACTTCTATCGCGAGCTCTTCATCAGCCCCTGCCTGCCGTGGGAGGACGGCGAGGCCAAGCAGCAGTACATGGTGCTCTGCCACCAGGCCCTCGGCCGCAGCCACCTGAACGCCGTGGCCAAGCTCTGCGACGCCGGCATCCTGCTCAACAACCTGGCCCTGCTGCCGCGCGGCTCCGACACCAGCCTCGCCAACAACGGCACCCACGTGAGCCTGGGCAGCCGCAAGCTCGGCGCCCTCCTCGCCTCCGGCTCGGCCTTCGACGCGGCCCACGAAAAACACCTCGGCGACCTCGTGATCAAGGTCGTCGAGCACTTCCTGCCGCTTTTCGTCGGCACCTACAGCGCGGCGCCCTACCGCCTCGCGTTCCACGACTTCCATCCCGAGCGGGCGCTCGGCTTCCTGCCCCACGAGCTCGACTACACCCACCTGCGCATGATCTGGCGGCGATGGAAGAAGAAGGCGAGGAACCGGGTGCTCGGTCGTCCGCTGACGCCGTTCGGGCCGCCGTGGCTCGACCGCGCGGCGAGCGCGCTCTTCCGTCTGCGCGGCGATTTCGTGCCCGACTTCCGCCTGATGGACTACCCGGTGGCCCTGATGTCGACCGACGAGAGCCCGGCCCTCGACGGCCGCCTCGGCAACGGCGAGCGCCTGAAGCGCGACCTCGAAGAGCTCGGCGTCTTCGACCCGCGCATGTCCCTCTACCTGCCGGTCAAGCTGCGCGAGCACCTGCTGCGCAGCCGCGGCGACCTCGCCGACGAGCGCCTGACGGCCGAGGAGCTGCGGCGCCTCGTCCACGTCTTCGTGTGGGCCGAGCACCTCGAGCAGAACGCTCCGGCGGCGCGGCTGGAGGCCGTGGGTTGAGCCGCCACGCCTACGTCGAGAGGACGACCCGGCGCGTCGTCGACGAGCAGCTCTTCGGCGACCGCGTGGTGCGCTTCCTCTACTCGCGCGCCCGCGAGAGCGCGCCGGTCCTCTTCCGCGCTTTGACCAGCCGCCGCGTCTCGTGGCTGCTCGGAGCCGTCCAGTTCGACCTGCCCCTGGCGCCGCGCCTCCTCGGCAGCCGCGGCTTCCTGCGTTCGGTGGGGGTCGACCTTTGCCAGTGCGTGGACCCGCCCGCGTGGTTCGACACCCCGCGCAAGATCTTCGAGCGCCGCATCCGCTACTGGGACTGCCGCCCCATGTCGACCGACGCCGGGCACGTGGCGGCGCCGGCCGACGCGCGGGTGATCGTAGGCTCGCTGGCGAGCGAGTCCCACGTCTTCCTCAAGGGCAAGTTCTTCGACCTCGACGAGCTCCTCGGCGCCGGCTCGCCGTGGCCGGACGTCTTCCGCCGCGGCGACTTCGCCGTCTTCCGCCTGACCCCCGACAAATACCACTACAACCACACGCCCGTCGCGGGCCGGGTGGTCGACCTCTACGAGGTGGCGGGCACCTATCACTCGTGCCATCCCGCCGCGGTCGTCGAGATGGTGACGCCCTACTCCAAGAACAAGCGGGTGGTCACCGTCTTCGACACCGACGTCGAGGGCGGCACCGGCGTCGGCCGCCTGGCGATGATCGAGGTGGCGGCGCTGATGATCGGCGAAGTGCGCCAGTGCTACAGCGCCGAGCGCTACGACGATCCGGCGCCCATCGCCGTCGGCGACTTCCTCGACAAGGGCCTTCCCAAGAGCCTCTACCGTCCGGGCAGCAGCACCGACGTCCTGCTCTTCGAGCCCGGCCGCGTGCGTTTCGCCGACGACCTCCTGCGCAACCTGAACCGCACCGACGTCGCCAGCCACTTCTCGCTCGCCTTCGCGCGTCCCCTGGTGGAGACCGACGTGCCGGTGCGCTCGACCATCGCCACGAGGATCACGAATGACGCCTGAGACCTTCGTCCTCACGCTCGCCTTGCTGCTCGCCGCCGTCTTCACGTGGGCCTTCCGCGTGCTGCCGCGGGAGCGCTGGCAGATCCTGGCCTCGGTGCCCCTGCGCCCCGCCGAGAACGGCGGCTGGCAGGGCCTCAACCTCACCTACTACGGCCTGCTCTCGGCCACCGCTTACGCGCTCGGCCTCGCCGTCTACCTGGTGCTGGCGCGCGCGCTCGCCCTGCCCCTCGGGCGCGCGTTGCTGCTGGTCGCGCTGATCCTGGCGTTCTCGGCGCCGGCGGCGCGCCTCGTCGCCAGGGTCGTGGAGCGCAACGCGGCCACCTTCACGGTCTCGGGCGGCGGCTTCGTCGGCATCCTGGCGGCGCCGTGGCTGGTCCTGACGGTGACCGACGCGGGTCACGTGATGCCGCTGACGGCGGCGATGGCGGTGGCGTTCGTCCTCGGCGAGGGCTTCGGGCGTCTGGCCTGCATCAGCTTCGGCTGTTGCTACGGCAAGCCGCTGGCCGGCCTGCCGGCGCCGCTGCGCCGGCTCTTCGCGCGCTTCGGCTTCACCTTCCGGGGCAAGACGCGCAAGATCTCCTACGCCTCGGGGCTCGAGGGCGTCCCGGTGGTGCCGATCCAGGCCTTGACGTCGGTGGTGCTCACGGTGCTGTCGCTGGCGGGCGCTTGGCTGGTGCTTCGCGGTCGTCCGCTGACGGCGCTCTTCGTCACGCTCTTCGGCTCGCTGGTCTGGCGGATCGTCTCCGAGCACCTCCGCGCCGACGCGCGCGGCGGCGGCCGCATCACCGCCTACCAGTGGTTCAGCGTGATCTCGATCGTCTACGTGGCGGCGCTCGTCCCGTTCTTCGGCGGCGCGTCCGCCGTCGCCGCGGACCTCGGGGCAGGACTGGCGAGCTTGTGGAATCCGGTGGCGATCCTGTTCCTGCAGGGAGTGTGGATCCTGATCTTCCTCTACACGGGCCGCAGCATGGTGACGGGCTCGCAGATCTCGTTCCACCTGCGCGGGGAGCGGCTCTGACCTCGAGGCGTTACGCACTTCCCACGGGCATCGGATGGAACATAGCTCGCTCGGAACTTAGCTCGCTGGCTCGCCAACGTCCTTTAGCCCGCAGGGCGACAGCCGGTAGCCGGGGGTTTCAACCCCCGGCTCCTGGCGCCGACCGCCGCCGGGGATTAAGATCCCCGGCTACCGGCTTACGCCCTGCGGGCTCGAAGACCAGACTGCCTGCCAGCTCTCTACCTTCAGCTGGTTCCTGCGGCCGCTCGAAGTGCTCTTTCTTGGCAGCGCTTGTCGGCGGCTGGCTCGGAGCTGGTGCCAACGTTCCCGTGATCGCCTCGGGGAGCCTTTCGGAGAGCCAGGCGAGACGTTCGCGGAAGTCGCCGAAGGCACGGTCCGCCCGACTCGTCATGTCGTGGACGAGCTGCACCGCGGCCACGATCCGCTCCTTCTCGTTCTCGTCGACGATCGGGATCTCGTCGGGCGGGTTGTTGCGGTCTTCGAAGATCCCGCGGGTCAGTCGGAACCATCGCCTCGAGATGTCGGTGCCTTGTCCTTCGAGGGCAGCGTACTGCTCGAAGGTCAGCTCGACGAAGTTCTCGTCCTTGATCTCGAAGCCGTGGTCGAAGACGACCTTGAGGGCCTCGGCTGCCATCAGGGCGTTCAGCATTTCGGGCCGGCCACCTCCGTGAAGCTCCTGAGCTCCTATCCTGCTCCGGAGTGGCCCATGGTGCCAAATCCAAGGAACCGGGCGGGCCCGCCGGCCGGAGCAAGTCCCGAGCTCATCAGGCGCCGCGCGCGATCGACTCCATGGCGGCTCGCGCCAGAAAGGACGAACGGCTCAGACCGTGCGCGCGGGCGAACTCGTCGATGCGCCGCAGCGCGGCTTCCGGCAGCGTGATGTTGACCCGGACCTTCCTCGGCGGCTCCTGAGGAATCTCGACCAGGAACGCCACGGCGTCCCGGTTCTCGGGATCGGCCATCACGACGTCGATGCTCCTGGGCTCGGGGAGGGCGTCTCCGTCGTCCAGCATGCCTTCGACGTGGAAACGCAGCGCCTCCTCCACCATCCGCCGCGCCTCAGCTGCGGGAACCGGCTTCCATCGGGGTCGTACGCGTAATCGAACTGGTGCTCGTAGGCGACGACCGGCATCGTCACAGCCCCATCTTGACGATCCCGGGAGCTCGGGGCGGCTCGACGTAGGGGCTGCGGATTCCATGCTCACGTGCCCGGGCCACCAGCGGCGCCGGATCGTCGCCGTGAGCGACGATCCGCTCCCCTTCAAGAACCAACCACTGGCCGGCGTACGCCCGTAGGACATCGCCGTGCGTTCGGCGCCACTCGGTTTCGCGCTCACGGAAAGGCAGACGGCGCGGCGGGGTGCTCGCATCGGGTTCGGCCGGCCCAGTGGACGGAACGGTCGGAACGGGCTCGTCCTCATGGACCGCCACCGCCACCTGGGCGCCGGACCGCAGATCCAAGGGCTCGGTCAGCTCGAGATGGGTTGGGTCGAGAACGGTTGCAGCGATGACTCTCATCGTCGCCTCGGATCACGGGACGGCCGAAAAGGCCCGGCCAGGCGGCAGCGCTCTACGGCGTTGAGCTCGAGGGCCCTCTCCTGGAGTTGGGTCAGGATCATCTCTTCCTCCTGCCGGTATCTTACAGCACCGGCCGCCCGGCCCCAAAGGACACTACCGCCGGCCGGCCTCGCTTGTCCCGTCCCGAGCCAGCCGGTACACTTCCCCCGTCGACGCCGGACGCGCGTCGTCCAACGTCCCGAACCCTCCGGAGCCCTCCGATGCCAACGTCTCGACGCCTCTTCGCCGCCGCGTGGCTACGTCTGGGCGCTCTACGACTCCTACGAGCCGACGTCAAGCGTCTGACCGACGCTCCCGGCTAGAAAAGTGCCCGAGGAGGCGGCGATGCCGCGCCTCGACGTCGACGCCCGCGGCGACGCCGGGCTGCCGGTGGTGGTCGTCAAGCGCGAGCTCGGCCAGCGGCTCTTCGAAGGCGTCCACCAGGCCCGCGTCAGCGTCGAGCTCGAGAGCGAGCTGCGCCCCCTGACCGGTTCTTCAATCCACGGCGGGGCGAAGCTTGGCTCGTGAACTTCGACCCGACAGTGGGCAGTGAGCTCCGAAAGACCCGTCCTGCCGTAGTGGTGAGCTCTGATGCGGTGGGTCGTCTGCCTGTGAAGTTGGTGGCGCCCATAACTGATTGGAAAGACTACTTCGCCACCAATTCGTGGCACGTCCGAGATCGTACTTGCCATAGCCGAGGTCATCGAATACTCACCAGCGTAGACAGGCCCAGTCGATGCTCCTTCAAGTAGAGAGAAAACATCTGGGCGCTGCTGCGACACGCCCGGGGCTGGACCGTTCGCGGCTGGTCACCGGCGCCACTACGAGGTCCGAGTCACCGATGTCGAGGATGACCAGAGCCGGGCTTCTTCTTGACGGAGGTACCCGATTGTGGGAAGTCGATCAGGACGATCTCACCAAACTCATAGCTCGTCATAGATGGCGTCCTGATCGCCGTAAGCATCGAGGAAGTGGTCCATTGCCGCTCGCCGCCAATCCGAAGTCTCGTCGTCAGCGTCCGGTATGACGATCCGGATCCATTCTCCCGTCGTCGAGGGAAGTGGCTCGGCGAGCTCCAAGTGTTTGGGATCCAGGACTTTCGCGCTCAGTGTCTTCATGATCGCCCATTCCTCCACGGCCGAAATCGGGGGCCTGGAGCAGCCTAGCACGTCAGTCCCCCGTCAGCGGTGGCCCGTCGGCGAGAGGACGCAGGCGGTAGCTGAAACTGTGCGGCCGGTCGGCGGGGATGCGATAGGCCGGAAGCGGATAGGCGAGCGACGACCAGGAGTCGATCCCGCCGACGCCCATCTGCGCCAGGTCGAGGTTGAGGTAGGTCTCGGCGCGGGTCGGCAGCTCGAAGGAGTAGCGCGCCTGCTCCATGTCGGCCTTGGTGACGTGGCGGGCGCCGACGCTCAAGAGCGGCATCCCCTCGGCCAGCAGCCCGACGCCCGCGTCGTTCGTCAGCGCCACCCAGCGCACGTCCACCTTGTTGCCGTTCTCCTGCGGACGGGAGTAGTCCACCCATTCGTCCGTGACGGTCGAGTCGTAGGCGCCCACGCGCTCGAAAGCGCGGTCGACGTAGGTGGGCGCGGGCCCGCGGCCGTACCAGGTGAGCCGCTCCAGCCCGGGGCTCACCACCAGCTCGGTGCCGAAACGCGGAAGCATCGCGGGCGTCTTCGGGCCCGGCGTGTAGGAGACCTTGACGTCGATGCGGCCGTCGCCGGCGACGAGGTAGGTCGTCGAGTACCTGGCGCCCACCAGGGCCAGCTCGCCCTCGACCGTCAGCGACGCGTGGGAGTCGTCCTTACGCTCCAGCTTGATTTCCACGGCGCGGAAGGTGGCGGCGGCGTCGCGCCAGGTGGTGACGTCGGACACGGCCACGGCCGCCGGGTCCCACCAGGACTTGCGCGCGCCCAGGTCGTTGTCCGTGGACGCGCGCCAGAAGTCCGGCACCGGCCCCCGCTCGAGCAGCGGCACGCCGCGGAAGCTGTAGCCGGTGAGGACGGCCCGCAGACGGTCGAAGACCGCGGCGAACTCGGGCCCCGAGAAGTGGATCGTCGCGCCGCCGTCGACGACGCGCAGGGGCGGCACCGTCTCCGCGGGCTCGGCGGGCGGCTCAGGGACGGCGAGCGGCCACTGCTCCCACGACAGCTCGTGACCCCGCGGAGCCCACGGCGTGTCGCGCGAGAGGACGAAGCTCAGATCGAGAAACAGCTCCCGCGCTCCGGCTTCACGGAGGTCCGGGATCTCCAGGGCGTACTCGCGTTCCTCGCCGGGCGGAACGTCCAGCTCCGGCAAACGGCCCGACACCAGCCGGCGGCCGTCGCCGCTGACGCTCCAGCGTCCCTCCACCAGCTCCGAAGCGTCGATGAAGTCGAAGCGGTTGCGGACCCGCACGCGCGTGGGGTCGGACGCGGCCGGCGACGCGTGGACGTAGCGGTAGACGTACTGGATCGCCTTGAGGCCGGGGTGCGGCTCGCGGTCCGCCGACACCAGGCCGTTCATGCAGAAGTTGCCGTCGTTGAACTTGCCGGCCCGGTCCTCCCACCAGCCGCCGTAGGCGAGGAACGTGTCGCGGTCAGACGTGCGATAGGTGGCCGGCACCGGCTGGCGCAGGCCCTGGTCCACCCAATCCCACACGAACGCGCCCTGCGCGTTGGTCCCCGCGTAGAAGAGGTCCCAGTACTCCTCGAGGCCGCCCGAGCTGTTGCCCATGGCGTGGGAGTACTCGCACAGCAGCAGGGGCATCTCCGGGCGCTGGTCCGCCAGGGCCGCCGTCCGCTCGGCGCTCGGATACATGAAGGAGTTGACGTCGGCGGACGAGCCGCCGTGCCGCGTCGACCCCTCGTAGTGGACCGGCCGCGACGGGTCGCGCTCGCGGAGCAGCGCGTAGGCGTCCGCGAAGCTCGGTCCGTCGCCCGCCTCGTTGCCCATCGACCAGAGGATGATCGAGGGATGGTTCTTGTCCCGCTCGACCATGCGCGCGGCGCGGTCGAGGATCGCCGGCCGCCAGGTCGGGTCGTTGGCGATCAGGTTCGTCGGCTCCGTCCCGAATTCGTGGGTCTCGATATTCGCTTCGCCGATCACGTACAGGCCGTAGCGGTCGCAAAGCTCCAGCCACTCGGGATCGTCAGGATAGTGGGACGTCCGCACCGCGTTGACGTTGTGCCGCTTCATGAGAAAGACGTCGCGCAGCATCGACTCGCGGCTCACGTGGTGTCCGCTGTCCGGGTCGTGCTCGTGGCGGTTGACGCCCTTGAGCAGCACGGCGCGTCCGTTGACGAGCAGGCGGCCGCCGCGGACCCCCACCTCGCGGAAGCCGACGGACACCGGAACCACTTCGACGACCGTCCCGCTCGCGTCCTTCAGCGTCACGAGCAGCTCGTAGAGCGCCGGCGTCTCGGCCGTCCACAGCTCCGGCCGCGCCACCGCCAGCGTCTGCCGGACGACGGACTCGCGGCCCGCGTCCGCGTTGAATTCCTGGCTCCCCGACGCCAGGACAGGCCCTCCGTCCGGATCGCGCAGCTCGAGGGCGACGGAGCCCGCGGCCCCCCCGTCGCCGCGGTTCTCGACCCAGGCCGACACGGACAGCGACGCGTCGGCGTAGGCGTCGTCGAGATCCGTGCGCACCTCCACGTCCCGCACGTGGACGCGGCCCGCGCTCCGGACGTAGACGTCGCGGAAGATGCCGCTGAGACGCCACATGTCCTGGTCCTCGAGGATCGAGCCGTCGCTCCAACGGTAGACCTCGACGGCGAGCACGTTGACGCCCGGCGTCACGAGGTCCGTCACGTCGAATTCGACGGTCAGGCGCGAGTCCTCGCTGTAGCCGACGCTCTCGCCGTTGACCCAGGCGTAGAAGGCCGAGTCGACGCCTTCGAACGCCAGCAGCACCCGGCGTCTCTGCCAGTCCGCGGGGACCTCGAAGCGCGTGCGGTAGGACCCGACGGGGTTGTCGTCATGGGGCACGCGGGGACGCTCGAGGTCGATTTCGAAGGGGTACTTGCTGTTGGTGTAGATCGGGACGTCGAAACCGTGGACCTGCCAGTTCGACGGCACCGGCAGCGTTGCCCAGGCCGAGTCGTCGAAGCCGGCGTCCTCGAAGCCGCGCGGGCGGGTGGCGGGGCTCGGCGACCAAGCGAAGCGCCAGGCGCCGTTCATGGAGCGATGCCACGGCGACGCCTCCCGTCCCCGGCGCGCCAGGTTTGCCGAGGGGTACGCCGTCAGCGTCGCGCGGGAAGGCTCGGCGCCGCGGCGGATGACGCCGGGGTCGTCCCACTCCGGACGCGGCGCTTGCGCGCCCGCGGTTGTGGATACCAGGACGACGATGAGGGCCGGCGTGACGAGCGTCCTCATGGCGAGAACATCTCCTGCAGGACCGAGAGGACTTTGGACTGGGTTTCCTCGTCGACCCGGCCCAGCTTGCGGAGAAGGCGGGAACGGTCGATCGTCCGGATCTGATCGAGGACGACCTGTCCCTCCTTGCCCTTGAATTCGCAGGCCACCCGGGTCGGGAACGACGGTCCCCTGGTGGTCATCGGAGCGATGATCAAAGTGCTGCTGTGCCGGTTCATCTCGTCCGGCGAGACGACGAGACAGGGCCGTGTCTTCTTGATCTCCCGACCCTCCGTGGGGTCCAGCCGGATGAGGAGCACGTCGAAGCGCCTCGCTACCACTCCCATTCGTTCGCGTCCCAGGAGCTCTGGCCCGTCAGATCCTCGTCGAGGAGCCGGTCTTCACCTTGCTCGGCCATCGCCCGGAAAGCCTGATCCCAACCCTGCCGAGGACGCGAGACGGGCTGGATGACGATCCGGTCGCGGTCCAGCTCGAGCTCCACCTCCCCGCCGAGGCCGCTCTGCTCGAGCAGGAGCTTGGGGAGGCGAACTCCCTGGGAGTTGCCGATCGGGATGATCTTGGTGCGCACCGTGGTCATAGCCACATCGTAATTACGTCGGCGCGTGAGGTCAAGGGACTGGGCTACTGGTGCTCGTAGCCTTCGACGACGTCCTCGGCGACCGCGAGCTCGACGCCGGCGTCGGCGAAGAGCTGGCGGGTGTCGTGGGCGGCGTGGTAGCGCCGCTTGGCCACCACCCGCCGGATGCCGACGCTGATCACCAGCATGGCGCAGACGCGGCAGGGCTCCATGGTGCAGTAGAGCGTCGCGCCGTCGAGGGAGATGCCGTTGCGCGCGGCCTGGCAGATGGCGTTCTGCTCGGCGTGGATGGTGCGCACGCAGTGGCTGCGCAGGGTGCCGTCGTCGTCCATGACCTTCTTGATCTCGTGGCCGGCCTCGTCGCAGTGCGGCAGGCCCGGCGGCGAGCCCACGTAGCCGGTGCAGACGATGCGCTTGTCCTTCACGACCACGCAGCCGCTGCGGCCGCGGTCGCAGGTGGCGCGGGTGGCCACCTGGTCCACGAGTTGGAGGAAGTAGTCGTCCCAGCTCGGTCGTCCGTCGGCCATCGGATGCTCCCGTCGTCGGTGAGGCGGGGATTATAGTGCGCCTCCCCGGCGTGCTCCGCAACCCGGTCCCCGTCGAGGCGCTCTACGACCGCCGGGCCGCGCACCGGGTCACGCTGCGCAACCTCCTCCAGCGGCAGGGCTACGAGAATCTCGACGCGGTGCGCGCGGAAGGCGTCGCGCAGGCGTCGACACCGTTCTCGAATCGCGCGGGCTCGAGCCCGACGAGGACGCCCGGCGGCGTGGAGATCGTCAGCCTCCTTGATCGCGTCAGAACGTGTCGTCCTGGAAGAGCTTGTAGGTGAGGCCGACGCGGGCGCTGATCTCGTGGTCGACGTCGCCGCGGAACTCGGCCTTGTCGGCCCAGGTGACGCCGGCGGCGAGGATCACGTCGCCGGCGACGCGCTGGGAGTAGGTGAGGGTCAAAAGCCAGCGGTCGTTGCGGTCGGGATCGTCGTCCACGTAGTCGTGCGACAGACTGAAATCGACGCGCGACTGGCCACGTCCCGCCTCGGTGAAGTCGAGGTAACGGCCGTAGACCAGGCTGCCGACGATCTCGCGATCGGCCGCGATGGGCACAGTGATCGAACCGTCGGGCAGCGACAGCTCGTCGTCACGAACGTCCGAGTACTCGAGCGAAACGGCCAGACGGTCGCCGCGTTTGATCTGGGCGAGCCTCTCCGGCGTCAGGTAGAGCTGAAAGCAGCTCAACACGTCGGCCTCCGCGCTGGACGCGCGACAGCTCCTGGTATGACCGCGCAACTTGTTGACGTTGACGAAACCGTGCTCGTACGTGACCTTGACCTTGACCTCGTCGGGACCCACGAGCTCGTCGCGGGCGGTCGCTTCGACGTTGGCGTAGAGCTGCGGCTGGTTGTCGACGAGGTCGGCGAACGAGAAGAAACGCGTCGCCTCGAGCACCTGGTCGAGCATCACGCCGCGGACGTACCACGCGCTCCACCTTGCCTCCGTGGCGTCGAGCAGCCGCGTGGCCAGATTCTCGTTGAGGGTCCGGATCGATTCAAAAGTGTAATCCTGGTCTTCAATGCTGATGAGAATTCTCTCGAGGCCCTGCTTCTCAACGGTGTTGCCGGCCGTCTCCGCCGCCGGGATGAGCCGATCCGAGATATCTTCAGCCAAGGCTCCGATGAGGTCGGCCTGCACGTTGCTGAGCTCGCTGAAACGGGCGGAAGACGCTTCGATCCGCCGCTTGACCGCCTCGAAGAGGTCCGCGAAGTACGGAGAGTGGATCTCCGGATTACGCCCCAAGGTCGGCGTCGTCGGGCTGTAGGTGAAGACGAAGGCGGCGTTGTCGAAGTCGTCGAGCCCCTTCTCGAGGGCCTCCTTGCGTTCGGCGCGTGACTCCTCCGGGATCTTCTCGGCAAGCGCCGCGTAGAGCTGCGCCTTCTTCAGCAGAATCCGTACCTGGTAGCCGTCGTCGACGGGAAGGCCGAGGAAGCGGTTGAGCTCCAGGGCCAGGCTCTCCTGGTCGTCGCCCAGGCCGCCCGTATCGACGTCGATGCCGAGAAGCGACAGGAGATCGAGGACCGACGACGGAAGCCCTTCGGAGTTGATGCCGGTGTTGCGCTCGACGAGCCGGCGGAAGGCCTCGACGGCTTCGTTGCCCGCGGCTGCGTCGACTTGTCCCGCCAGGGCGGTGTCGTCGATCTCGGCGCGCGACTCCATCTCCTCCGGCTCGAGCTCGAAGCGTTCGGCGGTCGCGAGTATCACGGCGTTCTTACACTCCAGCTCCGTCTGTTCGAACGTACAGATGTCCGCGGCAAGCGCCGGCAGCGGGAACGTCGACAAGCTCAAGGCCACGAAAAGCAAGAGGGTGTGACTTCTCGTCATGATGGTCCTCACGACTTCCTGGTGACGATCTGAGCGGTGCCGCTCTGTCTCGTCGGGCTCTTACCCGAGAAAGAGAGCGCTTTGGTGACGGAGTGCTGTGTGCCGTCAAGCCTGATGATCCGCGTCTTCACGTCGACGTCGACCGTTTCGGTTCCGGTGAAGACCACGTCGACGATGAGGTCGTAGTTCTTGGGGCTACGCAGGACGTGCTTCTGCTCGGCCGCGACCAGCTCGTCGTGTTGCCACGACTTGAGCACGGGGCCGGCGCTGCGCAGCTCCGCCGAGATCGTGAATCCCTTCTTCGTTCCGACGGTCTCGAAGAAAAGCGTCGAACCATCGGGAACCAGGATGTACCGGACGGATCTCTGTTCCAGGGCCACGGTCAAACCTCCTTTCGACGGCCAAGCCGTCCTCATGAGTTCACCGTATTAGACGGACGCCGGCTCGAGATTCCCGGGCGATCCGCCTCGCGTCCTTGGCGACGCCGGCCGCATGAAGCATAATCCATCGCCATGCCGGAGCTGACGTCCACCTTCCTCGGCCTCGAAGAAGGCCCCTACGCCGACGCCTCGACGGTCGTCCTGCCCGTGCCCTTCGAGCGCACGACCTCCTACGGCAAGGGCGCCCGCGGCGGTCCCGAGGCCATCCTGCGCGCCTCGCAGTACGTCGAGACCTACGACGAGGAGCTCGACGCCGAGCCCTGGGAGGACGAGCCGATCCATACGCTGGCGCCGTTCGTGCCCGCGGCCTTCGACATGGCGGCGGCCTTGGACGAGATCGAGGCCGCGGCGCGTCCTCACCTCGACGCGGGCAAGTTCCTGGTGACGCTGGGCGGCGAGCACAGCCTCACCCTGGCGCCGGTGCGCGCCGCCCGCGCCGTCTACGGCGAGATCGGCGTGGTGCAGTTCGACGCCCACGCCGACCTGCGCGACGCCTACGAGGGCACGCCCTACTCCCACGCGTCGGTGATGCGCCGCGTTGCCGAGCTCGGCTGCCCGGCGTTCGCGCTCGGCCTGCGCGCACTGTCGCGTCCCGAGGCCGAGCTGATCCGACGCGAGGATCGCCCGGTCGTGTGGGGTCACCAGCTCGAGGAGGCGGAAGAGCGCTTCGACGACGGCCTCGCGCGTCTGCCCGAGCGCGTGTACCTGACTTTCGACCTCGACTTCTTCGACCCGTCGGTGGTGCCGGCGACCGGCACGCCGGAGCCCGGCGGCGGCTTCTGGACGCCGACCACGAGGCTCCTGCGCCGGCTCTTCGCGGCCAAGGACGTGGTGGCGATGGACGTCGTCGAGCTGGCGCCGATCGGCGGCCAGCCGGCGAGCGACTTCGTCGCCGCCAAGCTGGTCTACAAGTGCCTGGGCTACCGGCGGGCCGCGCGTTCCAACGCGTGAAACAAGAGGCCGGCAAGAGCCGTGGCCGGGAGCGAAGCTCGCTTCGCGGGGGTTGAAAATCCCCGGCTACCGGCTGACGCCCTTCGGGCGTCCGTGGCTCGGCGCCGGACGCTCAGCGCCGGACGTGCCCGCCATCTCCCCACCGCGGGCCGACGCGCGAGGGTCCTCAGGCCCCCACGCCCTCTCCTCCGGCCGGTGCTTCGTGGCCGTCCATCGTTTCTCTCTGAGGGGAGCGTCCCCGGATCTGCAAACCGAAGTACGCCAACAGGATGAAACCGATGAGGAGCTTTCCGCCGACCGCGTCCCAGAACGGCTTTGAAGGGCTATCGGACAACTGAAGACCCGCCGTTGCGACCAGGTCGGCCAAGTCGCTGCGGTCCAGGGACAGATACCGGTTGTCGCGTCCGATGTATCCGCACCAGTGCTCATCGTAGTTCCATACCGGAATGAAGAAAATCGTCAACTGCTTGTACCGGTAGCCCACGTCGATGTACTCCCCGGAATCCATCCTGAAATCCGGCGTGTCGGGAAGGTCCATCACCTTCGCTATCTTCTCGCCGCCCCAGCCAAAAAGAACAGGGGCCGCGTGAGCCGGCAAAGCGGCCGTGGACAACAAGATCACGAAGGCGAGCAACTTGAGAGTGAATTTCATGACCATCCTCCCTGGCAATTCAGTCAGCCATCATCGGCTGATCAGGACACTTGAGCCAGTCGATGGAAATAGACCCCCCTCGCTGGAATTTGTTTAGCCAGCCAGAAGGGAGCTCCGCTCAGAGCCCCTCGAACGGATCTCCGTCGTCGGCCACCTCTTCCTTGCGCGTGGCCCACGGCGGGAACGGGAAAGTGACGACGAGGGGGACCGGGATGGCCGGCTGGCTGAGGACCATCGTCCCCGGCTTGAGCAGACGTGCCCGTGCCCGCGTCGACGGCAGCATCCAGCCGTATTCGGCGCGTTCGGCCTCGGCCGCGTCGAGGCGGCCCGCCACCTTGAGCGAGGCGTTCTCGATCACCTCCGGCGCCACCCGCGACGCCGTCTGCTGCGCCCCCACCAGCAGCACGCCCAGCGAACGCCCGCGCTGGGCGATGTCGATCAGCATCTCCTTCAAGGGGCTGGCGCCCTCGCGCGGCGCGTATTTGTTGAGCTCGTCGAGGACGATCACCGACAGCGGCAGACGCTGGCCGGTACGCTCCTTGTCCTCGAAGGTCTCCTGAAGGAGGGCGCCGACCACGAAGCGCTGCGCCAGCTCGTGGAGCGACTGGATCGCCACCACCGAGACCTGGGCGCGGTCGCGGTCGATACGGCGGCTCTTGCCGGCGCGCACCAGCGGCCCGATGCGGTTCACCGCGGCGTAGAGACGGCGCATGAACGCCGACACCGTGCCCCCCTGGACCCGCCCCGTCCAGGCGCGGTCAGGCTCGCCGTCGGGCGGGTCGAGCCAGCGCTCGAGGGCCTCCACCAGCGCCCCCAGGCCGTCGATCACCACCTCGTCGGGCCGCGGGCGCACCGCCTCGCCGCGGGCGTGGCCGCCGGGCGGCGCCGCCCGCAGCACCACGGCTCCGGGCTGGCCGGCGACGTCGACGGCCTGGCGCCGGAGCTGCGCGCGCACCCGCTCCTCGACGAAGGGGATCTGGTTGCGCACGTCGCTGGCGTCGGTGAAGAGGAAACGCAGCAGGCCCTCGTCGATGAGCTCGCGCGGCGTCCAACTGAAGGGCGCGACGTCGGTGAGGCGGCCGCCGGTGTCGGGGAGCACGTCGCCGCCGCTGCGCGCGCGCGGCGGCGCCCAGAAGGCCACCGACGGGAAGGGACGCGGCGCCACGCCCAGGGCCTGCCACTGCCGCGCCCACTGCGGGTTGCGGGCGAAGACGGCGTTGGGCTTGTCGAGCCACAGCAGGTCCTCGCCCTTGACGTTGAAGACGAGGACGCGCAGGTTGTCGGCGGCGGCGCCGAGGATCTCGGGACGGGCGGTGAGCAGGCGCAGGAAGAAGAGGGCGAACGACGTCTTGGTGGCCACGCCGGAGACGCCGGAGATCGACATGTGGCCGCCCTTGCGGCCGTCGAAGAAGTCGAGGTCGGCGAAGACGGGCAGGCCGTCGCGGCCGAGGCCCACCGGCAGGGCGCGCTCCATCTCGTCGGCGTAGAGGGCCTTCATGCGCGCCTCGCCCTGGGCGCGGTGGACGAGCTCGCCGGGATCGGGCGCCACCCACACCTCGGGCTCCATGCGCACCACGGCGACGTCGGCGGAGCGCACCTTGGCCGCCGGCAGGATGCCCTGGCCGGCAATGCGGTGGGTGTCCGACTCGAAGGCGGCGCCCTCGTAGATGGCCTGCGTCTCGGTGACGACGCCGTAGGTCGTCACCTCGCCGGCCGCCGGCACCTGCGTGCGCACGACGACCAGGTCGTCGAGCTGCAGGTAGGCGTCGTCGAGCAGGGCCACCCGGAAGGCCTGGGTGGTGGTGTGCTCGGTGCCGAGGACGCGTCCCACGGCGTCGGAACCCTCACCCCCGGCCCCTCTCCCAGGGGGAGAGGGGAGAGGAGATGAACCCCCGTCGCTCATGTCGCCGCTCCCGCCGCGACGGGCTCGGGCGCCGGCGTCGCCCCGTTCTGGCCGGCGACCGCCGCCAGGAGGGCCCGGTAGACGAGGCCGGAGTCGCCGAGCATGCGCTTCAGATGACGCTCGAGGGCGGCGATCGGCGCCAGGTTCTGCGGCGCCCGCGGGTCGAGGTGCTGGGCCGACGCCACCTGCGGCAGCAGCGCCGCGGTACGGTGCGCCAGCAGCCGCGCCCGCGGCAACGGCAGCGACGCCGTACACTCGCAGCGCACGATGCCCGACCAAGAATGGCCGCCGAGGACGTCGGCGAGCCGCACGTACCACGAGTAGCGCTGGTAGCCCTCGACGTCGAAAGCGAAAAGCGGCGTGCGCTGGCCGGGCCTGAGCGCCGCCACCACCGCGCCCCTGCCGCCGGTGAGGTACGACCGCCGGTGGCGCTTGACGCAGCCCACCACGGGCTCGGCTTCGAGGGCCTTGATGGGGCCGTCGGCGATCACCAGGTGACCCGCGCGGGCGAGGTCCACGGCGAGCCGTCCCTCCTCGTTGCGCATGAGCTTCAGGAGGTGGTTCATGAGCACGCCCGGATCGTCGACTTCCACGGTCTCGGCGCGGTAGGCGAGGCCGAGCTCCAGGGGCGGCAGGACGGCGGCGCGCCCCTCGGCGAGGACGGCCACGCGGTGGACGGCGACGTCGCGCACCTCGGCGCGCGGCACCCGGCGGTCCCACACCACCGCGCCGACGGCGAAGGAGCAGCACAGCCCGGGCACCGGGCCGGCGGCCGGGTCGTCGAGCGTGAGCCGGGCGTCGACGCGGCGTACGCCGTCGACGAAGGCCACGGTCTCGGCCTCGCCGTCGTCCTCGCCGGTGAGCGGGCGCCACTGGTTGAGCTCGACGGTGAAGTCGACGTCGCCGGGATCGAGCGGCGGAGCCTCGGTGGGCTCGAGAGCGGCGCCGAAGTCGGGCGCCCAGGTTTCGACGTAGAGACGCGGCGTGCGGTGCGGCATGGCGATCCTGTGCGGGATTCCGGTAGAGTCTACATGTTGTAGGTTCCTTTGTCACCCGATACTAGATCTGGCCTTCCCAGGGCTCACGCCCTGGCTTCCTCATGCCGCCCCGGCGGGGGCTCCGGAGCCCGGAGGGCAACTCGCTGATTGTCCAGGTGGTGTCGAGCTGAGGGGCTGTCTGATCAACGGGCTGATCACGACGACCGGCCCTCTGCAGCGCCCCCTGGGGGGCCGGGGGAAAGGACTGCGGCCGGCCCGGTCGAATCGCGGACGATGAGCTCCGGATGGATGACGATGTCACGCACCGCGTCCCTCGAGGCCCCTGGTGACGGGAGAAGCGCCGAGGAGACGGCATGCCCGATCTGGTCGCGGGGAACATTGACCGTGGTCAGCGCGGGCGCAGCGTACTTGGAGAGAGAGATGTTGTCGTACCCTACGACGGAAACGTCCTCCGGGACCGCGAGCCCGTGCTCTCTCAGGGCCCGCAGCACGCCGAGCGCCATGAAGTCGTTCACGCAGATGATCGCGCTCGGCATGAAGCCCGAATCCAAGAGGCTCCTCGTCGCCTGGTATCCGCCGTCAGGGCTGTCGCTGCCGTGTGCTTCCGCGGATGCCATTCCGTCGGAGAAACGGGCGACGGCCTTGAGGAAGGACCTCCTGCGATCCTGCAGCGGCTGTAGATCTGCATGATGGTCGACGAAGGCCATGCGCCGATGACCGAGAGCGTACAGGTACTCGACGACTCTCTGCATGCCACGGTAGTAGTCCGTTTTCACATTCGTGACGTTCGGTCCCGGTGAGCCGACGTCGTAAAACACTACTGGGAGCTCCTCGCCTGCGAGCTCTTCAATCACCGCGGGCTCCTTCTCGGAGACCACCAGCGCCAAGCCCGCCAGACGGTGGCCCAGCATCCATTGGGTGGCCGCGGCAAGCTGCTTCGGACGGTAGTCGGTGTTGGCGACGACGACCGCGTAGCCCGCTTGAAGAGCGTCGGCTTCGATCACCCGAAAGATGTCGAGGAAGAATGGGTTCTGCAGGTTGGAAACGATGACGCCCAGCGTCCTGCTGCTGCCACCGGCCAACGACCGAGCGTGGATGTCCGGACGATACTTCAATGCCTTGGCGATCTTCAGGACCCGGGCACGCGTACGCTCGCCAACACGGCCGGTGTCGTTGAGCACGCGCGAAACCGTTGAGGGTGACACACCCGCTTGCCGGGCTATTTCTTCGAGCGTCATCGTCGCGCCTCCCTCAAAGGGTACCCCGAAAGGCAAGGCGCGTCCAGACGCCCCCTTGCTCATTCTGCGCAATCGCTTGCGCCTCAACCCGGTACGTCTTGCCGGTGGCATGCCTTCTCCTGCCGCGGCACGCAAGCCGAGTCCCAGGTCTATACCTGGAAAGAGGCTAATAGCATGGTCCATCCAGAAAGACGGCACTTCAGGAGGGACGACCCTTGACAGGCCTGGTCGCGCCCGCTAGATTCGGAAAGTCAGTGGGCAAGCGCTTGCGCATCGAGGTGGAGGATAGGAGGATACGCACATCCACCGGGTTCGAATAGGAGAACAGAAGATGGCCCATCGAATCAAAGCCAACGTGTGGACGTCGAGATTGGCCCATCTGTCCTACGCCGCCCTGCTCGTGATGATCTTCGGATTGTCAGTGGCTGCGCAGGCACAGGACCAGCGCGAGGAGGCTCAGACACAGGAGCAGGGCGAGGAGGCCCAGGCACAGGAGCAGGACGAGGAGGCTCAGACACAGGAGCAGGACGAGGAGGCTCAGGCACAAGAGCAGGACGAGGAGGCTCAGGCACAGGAGCCAGCCGAGATATTCGCGGAGACAGTCGTCGTCATCGGCGTGCGTGAGAGCCTGACACAGGCGGTCGAGGTCAAGCGAGACGCGATTCCGATCGTGGACGCCCTGGTCGCCGAGGACATCGGCAAGTTCCCGGACAACAATGTCGTCGAGTCCATGCAGCGCATTCCGGGCGTCCAGGTCACGAATCGCGGCGGCGGCGAGGTCTCCACGGTCTCGATCCGGGGACTCGCCGACGTGACCACGACGGTCAACGGGCGCAACATCTTCACCTCGTCCGGCCGAGCGGTCGCGCTCGCCGACATCCCGGCCACGCTGGTCAGTCGCGTCGACGTCTACAAGACGCGCTCACCGGAGAACATCGGTCGCGGTATCGCCGGCGGCATCGAGGTCCACACCTTCCGGCCTTTCGACTTCGCTGGCTACACGTTCTCGGGGAGCGCCCGCGGCATCTACCAGCAGCAGGCCGGTGAAACCGACCCCAACGTCTCAGTCCTGGTCAGCAACCGATGGGACACCGGAGCCGGTGAGCTCGGCGCCCTGCTGAACGTGTCCTGGTCCCGGACGAACTGGCTCGACCAGGGCGTGCACGCGGGCGCTGCCGTGCCGTTCCGGCTGCCGGACGACGCGAATGCTCCCCTCGAACGTCTGTTCCCGCCGGCGTGGGAGCCCGGCACGGAATCCGGCCTGCCGTTCGCGCCAGGGGCGACGCTGGACGACGGCACGCCGTACCTCCTGGCACGTGATGCCGTGTTCCAGCCGCACGTCCGCGGCGAGCGGGAACGCCCGGCGGCGAATCTCTCGCTGCAATGGGCGCCGAACGACACGTCCGAGTACCTGTTCGAGGCCTTCTACAACGGCTTTCGCAACACGCAGCACAACAGCCTGTTCTTCAGCTTCGTCGACTGGTGGGGCGCCGTGGACCGAAGCGACCCGGTCGAGCTCTACCCGGGGACGAACGTCGTTCGGTCCCGCTTCGTGAACAACCCGTTCCAGTTCGTCAGCGGCGACGTCCTCGACGCGAATACCGACAGCTACCTGTTCGCCCTCGGCGGCGAATGGGAGATCGGCTACAAGCTCAACCTCAAATCGGAAATCGTCTACCAGTCCAGTGAATTCGAGGACGAGTTCTTTGCGATGCGCATGGAAAAGGTCTCGCCGCGCCTGTTCGTGGACTTCAACACGGGAGATGGCGTTCCCCTCCTCGAGTTCTTCGACGACCCCAATACGGCGCCGGACGAGAGCGACCTCACCGACGCCGGCCAGTGGAGTCTCGGGCAGCTCTTCGACAATGGACAGAAAGACAGCGGTGAGGCGTTCACCTGGACCCTCGACGGCGACGTCACCCTCCAGTGGGGCCCGATCTACAGGCTCGGCTTCGGCCTGCGCTACGACGACCGGGGCGCGGACGAGAACAGCTACTTCGGGCCGGACCTGCACTGCAACGCTGCACCCGGATGCGCCGGCCTCACGGTGGCGGATTTTCCGGGCCTGGTGGGCGTGGCCGGCCGGAACCACTTCGACGGGCAGGCTACGGTGCTGACCGGGTGGGCGATCCCCACCCAGCAGGGCTTGTTGAACAATCAGGAGGCGATTCGTGCCGCCTGGGGATATCCGCTGGCCGACGAGAAGGTGTTCGAGAACGAGTTCAACATCGACGAGACGCAGACGGCCGTCTACGTGCAGGCGGATTTCTCGACGGCGAAAGGCGACGTGTCGCGCTATGTCGACGGTCGGATCGGATTCCGCTTCATCGACCAGGAGACCGACATGTCCTTCCCGGACCTGGATGCGGGTGGGCTCGCCACGGCATCCAACAGTAATACCGTGGTTCTGCCGAGCTTCATGCTCCGATGGTTCATCACCGGGGAGCTGCTGACGCGCCTGAGCTACACCGAGACCTTCAATCTGCCGACGTTCCCGCAGCTCAATCCGTTCATCCAGTACTTCCCGGACGTCACGGACATCGGTTACGGCACGGCAGCGGGTGGGAACGCCGACCTCGAGCCGATCGAGTCGGAGAACCTGGACCTCTCCTTGGAGTGGTACTTCTCCAAGGGCAGCGTCGTCTACGCGACGTGGTTCCAGAGGGATATCACCAACAATATCGTCGATTACCGCAATGTCGTCCAGTTCGACGATCCTGACGACAACCCGGACCGCGGCCTGTATAATTACATTCTGAGCCAACCGGACAACACCGGCGATGCGACTCTCGACGGCTGGGAGCTCGGCTTCACCTGGTTCCCGGAGCTCCAGGGCTGGCTCGACGGCATCGGCTTCCAGGCCAGCCTTACGCTCCTCGACTCGGAACGCATTGAGCCGATCCAGGACGAGCAAGGCAATGTCATCGGCACCGATATTCTCGAAATCATGGGTGTGTCGGAGACCTCGTACAGCGCCATGGTCGCCTACGACAGGCATACGTTCAGCGCACGCCTGTCGTATGTCTGGCGTGACGACTTCCATGATCGCGACGAAGCGGCGCTGTTCGCCAACCCGATTCAGATCTGGAAGTCGGCCGAGGAAAGCCTGGACTTCCAGGCCACCTGGGACCTGGCCGAAAACTGGGCGGTGACCTTCGACGCGGTCAACCTGACCGCTCCCGTCTACAGCGAGAACTACGGCGACAACCCGATGATCTTCAACTTCCTGAACAACTACTTCAGCCGTTCCTACGCGGTCGGGCTCAGGTACCGGTTGAAGAGGTAGCTCCGAGTCCGGACGCGGGTTACCTGGCGCCTGCATCGAAGGATGCGGTAGGCTGGGAACCTGCCCAGCCCACAGCCGTTGCGAAATGGGATGACGAGCGTGACCGAACACAAGACGCAGGAGCTCTGGTTCCTCACCGGCAGCCAGCATCTGTACGGTGACCAGGTCCTCGGGAAGGTGGCCCGCAACTCGCAGCGGATCGCCGACGCCCTGGATCGGTCCGGGAAGCTCCCCGCCAAGGTGGTGTGGAAGCCGGTCCTGACCGGCCCCGAAGCCATCCTGGACGTGTGCCAGGCCGCCGGCGCGGCACCCGACTGTGTGGGCGTGGTCACCTGGATGCACACCTTCTCGCCCGCGAAGATGTGGATCGCGGGGCTGACCCGGCTTTCCAAGCCGCTCGCCCATCTTCACACGCAGTTCAATCTCGAGTTGCCCTGGGGCGAGATCGACATGGATTTCATGAACCTCAACCAGTCCGCCCACGGCGACCGGGAGCTCGGGTTCATCGGCGCGCGGCTCCGGCTCGATCGGAAGATCGTGGTCGGTCACTGGCAGGACCCGGAGGTGATCGAGGAGCTGGCGGCCTGGGCGCGCGCCGCCCTGGCCATGGCCGAGTCGCGCAAGCTCAAGATCGCGCGACTCGGCGGCATGAACATGCGCGAGGTGGCGGTCACCGGCGGCGACCGCCTCGAAGCGCAGATCCGGCTCGGCTGGTCGATCGACGGCTACGGGGTGGGCGACCTGGTGGCCCGCATCGCCGAGGTCTCGGAGGACGAGGTCGACCGCCTGGCGAAGGAGTACGAGGCGAGCTACAGGGTGGCGCCGCCGCTCAGGAAGGGCGGCGAGAAGCACGAGAGCGTTCGCGATGCGGCCCGTCAGGAGATCGGCCTGCGCGCCTTCCTCGAGGAGGGCGCCTTCGGCGCCTTCACCACCACCTTCGAGGATCTGCACGGGCTGACGCAGCTTCCCGGCCTGGCCTGCCAGCGGCTCATGGCGGACGGGTACGGCTTCGGCGCCGAGGGCGATTGGAAGACCGCCGCCCTGGTCCGCCTCGGCAAGGTGATGACGGCCGGCCGGAGCGGAGGCGTGTCGTTCATGGAGGACTACACGTACCACCTCGTGCGCGGGAAGGAGCGGGTCCTCGGTGCGCACATGCTCGAGATCTGCCCTTCCGTCACCGACGCGACGCCGTCGCTGGAGGTCCACCCGCTGGGTATCGGCGGCAAGGCCGATCCCGTCCGTCTGGTCTTCGACGCCCGGCCCGGTCCGGCGGTGAACGCGGCGCTCGTGGACATGGGCGGGCGGATGCGGATGATCGTGGCCGAGCTCGACGTCGTCGAGCCCGATCAGCCCATGCCCAATCTTCCCGTGGCGAGAGCCGTCTGGATCCCGCGACCGGATTTCAAGCGTGGCTGCAAGGCCTGGATAGAGGCCGGCGGCGCGCACCATGCCGCCTTCTGCCAGGCGGTGACCGCCGGGGAGTGGGAGGACTTTGCCGGGATGGCCGCCCTGGAGGTGATCCGTCTGGGCGCCGACCTGGACCTGCGCGCGCTGCGCAACGAGCTGCGCTGGAACGACGTCGCCTTCAGGCTGGGGCGTTAGGCACATGAGCTCGCCCTACCAGGAGCTGAAGCAACGAGCCTGGGTCGCCAACCTGGAGATCCCCAGGCTTGGACTGGCCATCTACACCTTCGGGAACGCCTCCGCGCTGGACGCCGAGCGGGGCGTCATCGCCATCAAGCCCAGCGGGGTCGAATACGAAAAGCTCGCCGCCGCCGACCTGGTGGTGGTCGACCTCGCGGGTAAGATCGTGGAGGGCACGCTACGGCCTTCCTCCGACACCCCGACTCACCTCGTCCTCTACCGGGCCTTCGAGGGCATCGGCGGCGTGGTCCACACGCACTCCACCTACGCGACCGGATGGGCCCAGGCGCGGCTCCCCATCCCCATCTACGGGACCACCCACGCCGACCACCTGGCCGAGGACGTGCCCTGTACCGCCGTCATGTCCGACGAGGCGGTGGAGCGGGACTACGAGGTCGAGACCGGGAACCAGATCCTGGAATGCTTCAAGAGCCGCGATCCGCTCCACACTCCCATGGTGCTGGTGGCCGGCCACGCTCCATTCACCTGGGGTGAGACGCCGGAGAAGGCCGTCTACAACGCCGCCGTGCTGGAGGAGCTGGCGCGGATGGCGTTCATCACGCACGCTCTCGATCCCGCGGCGGCACGGCTCCCGGAGAGCCTGGTCCGCAAGCACTACGAGCGCAAGCATGGGAAGGATGCATACTACGGACAAACATGACGAGCGCAGCGCGGCGGAGTTGGTCCGATCGGGCGGCGCCGTTCTCGGCATCGAGCTCGGCTCGACCCGCATCAAGGCCTCGCTGATCGCGCCGGACTCGACGCCGCTGGCGTCGGGCTCGCATGCCTGGGAGAACCGGCTCGAGGACGGCGTCTGGACCTACGACATGGAGGACGTCTGGCATGGGCTTGCCGCCTGCTACGCCGCGCTCGCCCAGGACGTGCGCGCCCGCTACGCCCTCGAGCTTACGACCGTCGCGGCTCTGGGCCTCTCCGGGATGATGCACGGCTACGTGGCCCTGGACCGCGAGGGAGCCCTCCTGGTCCCTTTCCGCACCTGGCGCAACAACGTCACCGGCCAGGCCTGCGCTCGCCTGACGCCGCTCCTCGACTTCGCCGTACCGCAGCGCTGGTCGATCGCTCACCTCTACCAGTCGATCCTGGAGGAGCAGCCGCACGTGCCACGGATCGCGCGCCTGACCACGCTCGCCGGCTACGTCCACAGCCAGCTCACCGGCGAGCACAAGGTGGGCGTGGGAGAGGCCTCGGGCATGTTCCCCATCGCGGAGGGCACGAGCGACTGGGACGCCGCGCGGATGGCGAAGCTCGACGACCTGATCGCGCCGCGCGGGCTGGGTTTCACACTGCGGGACATCCTCCCCGAGGTCCTGGGCGCCGGTCGGCCCGCCGGGAAGCTCACCGCCGAGGGCGCGAAGCTGCTCGACCCGACAGGGAAGCTCGAGCCCGGCATTCCCCTCTGCCCTCCCGAGGGTGACGCGGGCACGGGCATGGTCGCCACCAATGCGGTGCGCCCGCGATCGGGGAACGTCTCGGCGGGGACCTCGGTCTTCGCGATGATCGTGCTGGAGAAGAGCCTGTCGAGGATCCACGAGGAGATCGACGTCGTGATGACGCCCGACGGCATGCCCGTGGCCATGGTCCACTCCAACAACGGGTCCTCCGACCTCGACGCCTGGATCGCCCTCTTCGGGCAGGTCGCCGAGGCGCTGGGCGCCGACGTGCGGCCGGAGGAGCTCTACGCCAAGCTGCTTCCGCTCGCGATCGAGGGGGATCCGGATGCAGGCGGGCTGCTTTCCATCAACTACGTCTCCGGCGAGCATATGACCGGCTTCACCGAGGGTCGACCCCTGTTCGTGCGGAACCAGGACAGCAGGTTCACCCTACCGAACTTCATGCGGGCAATGTACTTCGCATCACTGTGTGCCCTGCGAACCGGCATGAACATCCTCACGGAGGAGGAGGGAGTGCTCGTCGAGGAAATCCGCGGCCATGGCGGTTTCTTCAAAGGCGGCGACACCGGCCAGCGCATGATGGCGGCCGCCCTCAACGTCCCGGTCAGCATTCCCGCGACCGCCGGCGAGGGCGGCGCCTGGGGTATGGCCGTGCTCGCCGCCTACATGCTGCGCGCCGACCAGAAGCAGTCGCTCCCCGATTACCTCGACGCGCGGATCGCCGACGGCATCGGCGAGCCCGTCGAGCCCGATCCGCGGGACGTGAGAGGCTTCGCCGAGTTTTTCATCCGCCACACGAAGGGGCTCGCCATCGAGCGCGAGGCGGTGAGGACGCTGTAGGAGAGAGCTTGATGCGTACCCCAAAGCTCACCGTGCTCGAAAAGGTCGGCTTCGGCGCCGGGGATCTGGCCGTCAACGTGGTCATCTCCGCCATGTTCCTGATCCTCACCTTTTTCTACACCGACGTCTTCGGCCTGAGAGCTTCCGACGTGGCGCTCCTCCTGCTGCTGGCCAATCTGGTCGACGCGATCACGGATCCTCTCATGGGTCTGATCAACGACAGGTTTACGACACGCTGGGGACGCTATCGTCCCTACTTCCTCTTCTTCTCCGTACCGTTCGGCCTGTCGGTCTTCCTCGCGTTCAGCACTCCGGATTTCGACTACAACAGCAAGCTGGCATGGGCCTACGCCACCTACGTCTTCGTGAAGTTGATGTTCACCGCGGTTACCATCCCCTACATCTCGCTGATCGGCGTGTTGACCGACAAGCCACAGGAGCGCTTGTCGGCGAATGGTTATCGGCTCTTCTTCGCGAAGATCGGCGCCTTCCTGGTCTCGATCGTCGTGCCCCTCATGGCCGCAAGCTGGGGTGAAGACAATCTCGCCAGAGGCTATCAGATGTCGATGGGCCTGATGGCCCTGATCGCGGTGGCGATGTTCCTGTTCTGCTTCTTCACGACGACCGAACGAGTCCAACACACGACCGAGCTCCAATCCCTGTGGTCGCAGCTCAGGATCCTGGCCAGGAACGACCAGTGGCTGGTGCTCTGCGCGGTCTGCGTCGCCGGCACGCTCGGCTACACCATCCGCGCCGGCGTCGGCGCCTACTACGCCAAGTACTACCTCGGTGGAGACGAGAAGCTGATCTCGACGTTCCTCGGGACCGGAGTCACCGCCGCCATCCTCGCCATGGTCGCCTCCACCTGGATCACGAAGGCGTACTGCAAGGTGAAGCTGTTTCGCTACACTCAGCTCCTGGTCGGCGCGCTCAGCGTTCTCATGTTCCTGCTCGTCGGACCGGGAGACACCGCGCCGGCGCTCGTCCTCTACTTCCTCCTCTCCTTCGTCGTCGATCTCCACGCGCCCGTCTTCTGGTCGGCCATCGCCGAAGCCATCGACTACGGCCAGTACAAGATCGGGAAGCGGGCGGCCGGTCTGGGCTTCGGCGGGATCTCGTTCTGTCAGAAGGCCGGGATCGGAATCGGCGGCGCCGTTCTCGGCTGGCTGTTGACGTATTTCGAGTACGTCCCGAACGTGCCCCAAAGCGCGTCGACCCTGACCGGCATCGCACTGTTGTTGACCATCATCCCCGGCGTCTTCCACGTCCTCATGGGGCTCTTCATGTTCAGGTACCGCATCACGGACGAGGTCTACGACGAGATCAAGGTGAAGATCGGCATCGCGAGCGAGCCGGAGGCTTCGGGAGCGACGTCCGGGCTGACGGCGAACCACGTCGTCGAGTAGCGGCGACCCGCGAAGGAGCGACCCATGACGTTGCTGAAACCACTGATCGAACGACGCGCCGATCCGTTCATCCTGAGGCACGTCGACGGCTTCTACTACTTCACCGCCTCCGTTCCGCGGTACGATCGCATCGAGCTCCGACGTTCCCGGACGATCGCCGGGCTGGCCGATGCGACCGCGGTGGCGGTGTGGCACCAGCCGGACCGCGGCCCCCTGGCCGAGCTGATCTGGGCACCCGAGATCCACTTCAACCATGGTTCCTGGTACGTCTATTTTGCCGCCGCGCCCACCCGGGAGATCAAGGACGAGCTGTTCCAGCATCGGATGTACGCCATCTCGACGGAGGCCGAGAACCCGTTGGAGGGCACCTGGGGACCGCCGCGCCAGATCGAGACCGGAATGGACGCCTTCTGCCTGGACGCCACGACGTTCACCCATCAAGACGTCCTGTACTACCTCTGGGCCCAGAAGGAAAACGGCATTCGGGGCAACTCCAATCTCTATATCGCCCCCATGGACGCACCGGACAGGATTGCGGCGGCTCCGGTCAGGTTGAGCAAACCGGAGCTGGAATGGGAGACTCGCGGGTTCTGGGTGAACGAAGGACCCGCGGCGATCATTCGCAACGGGAAAGTGTTTCTCAGCTACTCGGCCAGCGCCACGGACGAGAACTACTGTATAGGACTGTTACATGCCGATGAAGGTGCCGATCTCTTGAATCCGGACAATTGGCGGAAATCACCAGAGCCCGTCTTCAAGACCTGCTACGAGCACGGCGTCTACGGTCCCGGGCACAACAGTTTTACCGTATCGGAGGACGGCAGCGAGGATCTCCTCGTCTACCATGCGCGCACGTATCGGGAAATCGTGGGGGATCCGCTCTGGAATCCGGATCGTCACACGTTCGCCAAACCGCTCAAATGGGACGAGAACGGCATGCCGATCTTCGGGAGACCCTCACTCGCCGAGTAGACTCGTTCTTGAAAGGAGAAGTCATGAATCCGCGAATCCGATCCCGCGTGACAGCGGTTCTCACGGCCGCGGTCCTGGCAGGGGCCTGTGGTCCGGCCGAGCAGCAGGAGGAAGCCGATTCCAGTGCCATGAACGAACGACCGACTTTCTCGCAGAGACCCTATGGCGACCTGGAAGACGGCACGGCCGTCACTCTGGTGACGTTGGCGAACGGCAAAGGCATCGAAGTCGACGTCATCAGTTACGGTGGCATCATCACGCGACTCGTGACGCCGGATGCGAGCGGCCAGCCGGGCAACATCGTCCTGGGGCTGGACGACCTGGCTGAGTACGTGACTTCCAGTCCATATTTCGGCGCGCTGATCGGTCGCTACGGCAATCGTATCGCCGGCGGGAGGTTCACCCTCGATGGGACGACCTACCAGCTTGCGGTCAACGACGGCAAGAACCACCTGCACGGTGGCGACGAAGGCTTCGACAAGAAGAACTGGGCCATGGAGCCCTTTGCCACGGCCGCCGGCGCCGGCGTCGTCCTGACGCTGGTCAGCCCCGACGGCGACCAGGGCTATCCGGGCGCGCTCGACGTCCGGGTCACCTACGAGCTGAACGACCGCAACGAGCTCGACTTACTCTTCAGTGCGACGACCGACAAGCCCACGATCGTCAACCTGACGCACCACAGCTATTTCAACCTGGCGGGAGCGGGCGAGGTTCTCGACCACCAATTGATGATCCCCGCCGCTCACTTCACCCCGGTGCGTGATGGCCTGATCCCTACGGGAGAATTGCGGCCCGTCGCCGGCACGCCGTTCGATTTTCGCGAGGCCAAGGCGATCGGCGCGGACGTCGAGGCTGGCGATGCCCAGTTGGAGCTCGGCCGCGGCTACGACCACAACTTCGTCGTCAAAGGAGAAGTCGACGACGAGCTGGTGCTCGCGGCCAGGGTGACGGAGCCTGGCGGTGGGCGGGTGCTGGAAGTCTGGTCCGTGGAGCCGGGCGTGCAGTTCTATTCGGGCAACTTCCTGGACGGCACGCTCGAAGGCCAGGGCAGGGTTTACGCGCATCGCAGCGGCTTTTGCCTCGAGCCCCAGCATTTCCCGGACTCGCCCAATCAGCCGGATTTTCCGTCGACCGTCTTGCGGCCGGGCGAAACCTACGAAACGCGAATCGTCTACCGATTCTCCATGACGGAATAGCAGGAGAACGAGAACCATGAAGCTGATGGCACAGAATTCCCTTTGGCGCAACCGTACCCGGGCCGCGGTCGTATGCCTGTCCCTCGCGGCCCTGCTACCGGGCCTCGCCGCGGCGGCCGACTCCATCGAATTGCACGTGCGGGCCGATCAACCCGGCGACGAGATCAGCCGCTACCTCTACGGCCAGTTCGCCGAGCACCTGGGGCGTGGCATCTACGAAGGCATCTGGGTCGGTGAAAGCTCGGACATTCCCAATACTCGCGGCTTCCGCAACGACGTCGTCGCCGCGCTGAAGCAACTGCAGATCCCGGTCATTCGCTGGCCGGGCGGGTGCTTCGCCGACGAATACGACTGGCGCGACGGAATCGGTCCCCGCGAGCAGCGTCCCGTCCGGATCAACACGCACTGGGGCTGGGTCGAGGAGACCAACGCCTTCGGCACCCATGAGCTCTTCGACCTCGTCGAGCTGCTCGGCAGCGAAGCCTACATTGCCGGCAACGTCGGTAGCGGTTCCCCGCGGGAGATGGCGCAGTGGCTCGAGTACATGACCGCGGACGGCGACACCTCTCTTGCCCGTCTTCGCCGCGCCAACGGCCGCGACGAACCCTGGAAGGTCGCGTTTTTCGGTGTCGGTAACGAGACCTGGGGCTGCGGCGGTAACATGACGCCGGAGTACTACACCCACCTCTTCAAACGCTACGTGACGTTCCTCAAGGCGCCCGAGGGTAACCAGCCGAAGCGGGTGGCCAGCGGCGGCTGGAACGAAAGGACCGACTGGACGGAGGCCCTGGCGTCGGGCGTGCGTTGGGGGCTGGACGGCATCAGTCACCACTACTACACCGTGCCCAGCGGAAAGTGGGAAAAGAAAGGCCACTCGACAGGTTTTTCCGAGGAAGAGTGGATCTCGACGCTCCACCGCACGATGCTCGTCGACGGCTACCTCGCGGCCAACGAGGCCATGCTCGCCGTACACGATCCCGACGGCGAGGTCGGCATCTACCTCGATGAATGGGGCACCTGGTACGACCCGGAAGAGGGACACGAGCCCGGCTTTCTGTACCAGCAGAACACGATCCGCGACGCCGTCGTCGCCGCATTGAACTTCAACGTCTTCCACCGGCACGCCCGGCGGCTGCACATGGCGAATATCGCGCAGACGGTCAACGTCCTGCAAGCCGTGGTCCTGACCGACGGCGATAAGATGGTCCTGACGCCGACCTACCATGCGTTCGATCTCTACAAGCCCTTCAAGGACGCGACCTTCGTGCCCGTAGCGCCGAAGAGCATGCCCAACTACGAGCTGGGCGAGCACTCGGTTCCCCTGGTGTCGGCATCGGCAGCGCTGACGGAGGAAGGCGATCTGGTTCTGGCGCTCGTCAACCTGCACGCGTCGGAGGCGGTCGACGTCGATGTGAAGCTCGATGGATTTGCAGCCGTTGCGGCGAGTGGGCGCGTGCTGACGGGCGACGCGATCGACGCGCACAATACCTTCGAGAGCCCCGACATGGTCCAACCGAGAGCGTGGTCCGTGGACCTCGACGGCGGCTTCAAGGCCACGTTGCCGCCGCGCTCCGTGAGCGTTGTCAGGCTGAGCCCGTGAGTTGCTCAATTTCCTGACCCAGAGGGAACCAGAACGACGTCGGTCGCGTTCCGCCCGAGTGGAATCACATAGGCGCCCCGCTCCATCGCCAGGTCTCCATGCGGCCGGTAGCGCCTTGGCTCGTTCGACGGTGCCGGCCGCTCGATGCGCAAACGCCCTGCCGGGCTGTAAGGGTCAGCAGGCGCCAGCCGGAGCCGGACCTCTTCTCCGCGGATCTCGACCTCCTCGAAGGCGCCCGCCTCGAGAGTCAGCCAGAGCCCCAGCGGCGCCAGGTACACCCGCGAGCGGACGGAGTCCAGCGGCCGGAGGTGAACGGCGTCTCCTTCGGCGGCGTCCCCCTCGACCGTGAGGTTGCCGCCGAACGCGACCCACCCGAGCTCCGGGTCATGCGCCAGGTAGACGCCCGTGCTCACCGTGTGGCCGAAGAAGCCGGGGCCGTAGTCCCCCGAGATCCCGTCGATCCGCAAAGTATCCGGATAGGCGTGGAACGCGCTGGGGCCGAAGCCGTCGCGGTTGACGTTGGCGATGGATCCCATCAAGCCGCCGTAGCCGACCCGCAACAGGTAGAGGTCGTCCGGGTGCTGCCGGTACTCGGCGAGCACGGGGATGGCGTTCAAGCCCGAGCCGTAGTGATGGAGCTGCCGCTCGATCCGTCGAAGCTTGCCGGCGTACTGGAAATCCCAGTAGCGGCGGGCGCTCCCGTTGTAGCCCCAGTGGGGCACTGTGGGCATGTAGGCGAGAATGGCGTTCAGGGTCACCCGCGCCTTCTCTTCGTATCCGAAGTGCTTGCTCCAGGCATAGACCTCTTCCTGTCCGGTCGAGTCCCAGGGCATCTCGCTGCCGAAGGGGTAAGGGAGAGACCGCCAGAGGTCCGCCCGCTCTTTCATGGCGGCTTCGAGCGCCCGGGCCTGCTCGGTCCAGCCCTCCCGTTGGAGGTCTTCGAGGAGCAAGACGAAGACGGTGCCTTCCATCTGGCCGAATCGGGCATGTTGGGGCGCGTAGCGGACCATGGCCATCGCGGTTCCGTAGGAACGCTCGAGGTACCAGTCCCACGGATGGTTGGTCACGAGCCCTACCCGGTTTCTGGCCAGGCGGTAGAAGACCCAATGGAGGGCCGTCACGTGAGGATAGTTGTAGGACCGGATCACCGAGCTTGATTCCTCACGGTTCCAGCTCGACCATCCTCCATAGGAAACGGCGTCGCTGTAGGTACCCGCGGGCATCGAATCCGGCTCGTAGAAGAACAGGCTCTTGCGAACGCCGTAGGCACGCTCCCCCTCGGCGTATTGGAGGCCACCCCACAAGACTTCGTCCACGAAGCGCTGGATCTTCTGCAGCTCGGCGGATGAGGGCCGGATGAGCTGCTTCATGGTCGCGGCCAGCCAGGAGCCGGATCCCCCTTCGTCACCCAGACCCGCGATCCAGGCGCGGTCGTCTTCGGTCACCGGACGTCTTTCCTCGTAGTCGTAGGTGATGATCGAAGGGCTGCGCCCGAAGGGATCCTCCGGCGCCTCGAACCACTGCTCCGTGGTCAGGAACCGGCCGAGGTCGGTGACCACCTCCATCGCCGGCTTGATGACCTTGTAGTGGATCGTCTGTTCGATCCCGGTGGCGTAGCGGACCGTGACGCGGGCGCGTCCCCACTTCCGGCCGCGGACGTCGAACGCCTGCCACCCGCCGGGAGTCCTTCCCGCCGCCGCGACGGTCAACGCGTCCTCCGGCTCGACCCGGAGGGATTCGATCGCACTGTCGGTTTTGAGGTACAGACGGGCCTCGAGATCGGTGGGCAGGACATAGCCCGGAATTCCTACCGCCACGGGCCGGCCGTCGGCGGCGAGTCTCGGCTCGACTGCCCGCACGCCGTCGGCCAGCAGAAAGGCCACGCCATAGGAACGCCTTTCACCGGGCGCCAGCGTCGCGGAGGTGGGCGGGTTCCAGGGCTCCGCCGCGCCCCATTCCACGTCCGCCAGGGCACGGCTGTGCGCGACCCATTCATAGAATCCCTCGAAGGTGACGCCGCGCGGGGTCGGATCGCTCAAGAGCGGGTTGTAGGCCTCCAAAGAGGTGCCGCGCAGCGGCACCACCACCAGGGTGGGGCCGAGACCGGTCAGCCGGGTGACCTGGACGTACCCGGCCTCGGCTCCGACGTAGGGATCCTGGAACGAGCAGACGGCGTGGGCTTCGTCCAGAGATCGGTCGCTCAATATGTTGTTGAAGATCATCGGCATGCCCAGGGCCCCGATCTCCACCGGCCGGCTCGACCGGTTCTCGAGCTCGAAGCGCAGGAGGAGCTTCCCTTCACGGTCCTCCCAGAAACGCCGCACGGCGAGCGGAATGTCCGGCGGTAGCGTCGGAGCCAGATCGGCGGCCGCCAGCGTGGGTCGGGCGGCCGGAAGCTCCTTGACGGCTTGCCGGTCGGCGGCCGTGGAGTAGCTCTCCCAGTCCTCGGCGCCCTCCCTTCGCAGGCGGAGGGTGAGATCTCCGAGATGAAAGAAGCCATTGGCGCTGCGTCGCTCGAGCCAATCGGCGGGGACGAAATCGAAGCCGTCGGCGCGCTTGGGCCTCAGGCTCGCTACGGTCTGGGACGCGCGGACGAGATCCAGGGCGAAGGAGGTCGCGTCGAGGCTCAGGAGCCCGTGTTGCAGACCGAGGCCCGCGGTCGGCGCCGGTCGAAGGTCCTCCTCCGCCCTCCCAGCGGCATCGACGATCGCCTCTCGCTGCTCCGGCGAGAACACGCTGGCGCTCTGCCACTCGGTCGCGAGCCGCTCGACGGCCCGCAGAAAGGCGCGGTGGTCCGGAAAAGGGGCTTCGGCCCAGAGGACGTCCAGGAAGGTCCTCCCATCCTCTCCGGCCGGATTGGGAACCTCGGCGTCCACCGAGCCGAAGACGATGCGGGGCTCGTGCCGCTTCACGTAGAGGTGGTAGGGCCGGCCGGGGACTCCGTCTTCGTGGGGCTCCGGAGGGTGGAGCATGGCCGGGGGGCCGGGATCGGCGACGTAGAACGGCGCCAGCTCGAGGCCGTCAGTCGTGAAGTGCAGCGGTTCTTCGCCGGGGCTCATCGCGGCGGCGAGGTCCCCGTCGAGCTTGAGATACGGGTAGAAGCTGACCGGGATCAGTCCGGTGTCGAGGTCCTCCCCCACCTCCCCGGCCTGCACCGCCAGCAGGATCGGGCCGTAGTAGATGGACTGGACCGAAGGGTCGTCGATGGTGCTCGTGACCCGAAAGCGCAAGGGGATCGTGACGTCGATCCGGTCGCCCGGGCTCCAACGCCGGCTCAGAGTCAGGTAGGTCCCCGGGGTTGGCGCCAGCTCCTGCCGCTCGCCGTTGATCGCGACCTCGAAGCCGTTGCCGGCCCACGCGGGCACGCGGAGCTTGACGTCGAAGTCGCCGCTGCCGTCGACGATCAGCGTGCTGGCTCCCTCCTCCGGAAACCTCGTCGTCTGGGTGATCGTCACCTCTCGCTCCGTCCACGTGAGCTCGGAGGCAATGTAGAGATTGACCCAAAGCGCCGAATCGTCGGCCGATCGGAAGTAGATGGAATCCTGGTACTTGGTGTGGCTCTCGAGTCCCGTGCCCCCGCAGCAGGTACCCACGTTTCCGTAGCTCCGCCGCCCCCCCGGCCGGACCGGGACGAAGTACGTGACCTCGGGGCTGACCGCGCTGTCGACGTCCCGGCGAGAGCCGGCCATCTGATTGAAAAGACCGAGCTCGTAGTAGTCCATGTACTTCGCCTCGGGGTCGTGGAAAAAGAGGTTCCGGCTCAGCTTGAGCATGTTGTAGAGCGGACACGTCTCGGCGTGGTTGGGCTCCGCGAAGAGAGAGCCGGCGGTGGCCTTGCCGCGAAACATCTCGCCGACGCCGATTCCGCCGTGGCTGTAGATCCGGCCGGGGACGATCATGTCCCAGAAGTTCCTGGCGGCCGCGAGGTAGGACTCGTCCTGCCCGCGCTCGTAGGTCCGCAGGTAGCCGGTGAACTGGGGGACGTGCTGGTTGGCGTGCCGGCCGTCGAGGACGTCCTCGTCGGCGGCGACGGGCCGGTAGACGTTGCGGTTGACGTAGCGCCGAGCCGCATCCAGGTATTCGCTCTTCTCGGGGACCAGGGCGTTGAGGGTGGCAAGACTCTCGTTGATGCCGCCGTACTCGCCGGCGATGTAGATGTCCCACATGCGGTCGAGCTGCTCCTGGGCGAGGGGCGCGGTCCGCGAGTCGACCCAGTCACCGATGCCGGTGAGAACCGAGAGCGCGGTGTCGTTGCCGGCCAGGACGTGGGCGTCGATCAGCCCGGCCATGATCTTGTGCAGCGTGTAGTAGGGAGCCCAGATCCCCCGGCTGCCGCCGTAAGTGGCGAATTCCTCCAGACGCACGAACTGCGTCTCGGGATAGGCCGACAGGAACCCGGGATGGCGACGGCCATCGGTCGGGCCGATGACCTCGCCGTCTCGCCCGTGCCCCGAAGAGTCGCCGACGGTCGCTCCGGGCGCCTCGTCGAACCGGTACCAGGCGACGACGTCCTCGCCGCTCGCTCCGTCGGGGGATTCCATCAGCGCGGCCACCTCTTCGGCGCTCAGGGCCCGGTCGAAGATGAGGAGCTCGTCGAGGGTCGCGTTCAAATACGACACGCTCCGTTGGGGGAACTGTCGGCGTCCGATCCAGTTGCTTTCGCGCTCACCCAGGTCCGACGGCGCGAGGGTTATTTCCGACGAGGTGGCGACCGCCTGGCCATCGACGTAGAGCGTGCCGGCGCGGCTGGACAGCGTGACCGCGAGGTGGACCCATTCCCCGACCGGCAGCGGATCCTTGCCCACGAGACTCTGCTCACCCTCGACGCCGCGGGTGGTGATGGCGAAGCGCGGAACCGGATTCTCGTTGGACGCCCGGACCGTCAGGAACATGTAGGCCTGTGGCGATTCGGCGTACTCCGGGCTCGGCGAGCCGAAGTCGAAGACGGCCGACCCGTTGACGAGCTCGGCGGGTGTTTGCCGCGGGTCCGGCAGCGACTCGGCCTCGTAGAGCGCCAGCTTGAGCCAGGTCGCGATCGTCGCGTCCCGTGCCAGCCCGAGACTGCCGCTCGGCAGCCGGACGTGCTCGGCCTGCCCGAGGGGAGAGCCGGAAAGCCGCACGGCCGTGCCGTGCCGCCCCGGAACGCGGGGAGTGGGGAGCGCCGCCGCCGCGGCGAGTGCCTCCTGGCACTTGGCCAGCGCATCGACCATGTAGTCGAGCTTCTCCTTGTAGACCTCGTCCCCGGTGCCGGCCCAGGCCTGGGCCAGCAGGCTCATGAAGTGGCCGGCGTAGTGCCCGCGCAGGTATCCGGTGTGGGTCTCCCAGCCCCCGGCGGAGTCGGCGCCCCGGTCGTCCAACCCGGCGTTGACCCGGAAGGTGGCGAGCAGCCGATCCGGCACCGCGAAGACGTCGTCCGTGCCGCCGTAGCTCCTCGCGTAGTGGAGCATCCGGTCCCGCTTCTGCTGGAACAGTCCTTCGCCGAGAGCCACCTGGTCGAGGTCGAACGGGCGGACCTTCCACCCGGCTTCGACGGCGGTCCTCGCTTGCGAGTCGGGCTCCCGAGAGGTGCATCCGAGGGCGGGATGGAGGGCGGCAGCGGCCATCAAGACACGGATCGCCCGCCGTGAGCTTCTCTTCAATCTTCGTTCTCCGGTGGTCCGGGTCCCGGCAGCCCGGTCTTGAATCGGTTCAGGTCGGCCGGGTCCACTGCGGGCTAGCCGGGGGCCGAGGGGGGATTCCTCCGGCGTTGCCCGCGTTCGCGACGAGCTCAGCTCGTAGGCGTAGCGGGATATTCGGTCTCTTCTCCCAGGGCTTGGGCCAAGGCCTGCGCGGGCGAGTGAACCGTCAACACAGCAGCCACGCGATCCCGCTGCTGGCGGTCTCGCGTCACCAGCTCGGCGCCGAAGCGCCAGGCGACCGCTGCGTAAACCGCGTCGGCGCCGCGAAGGCGGTGAGCGGCTGCAATCTCGCTCGCCTTGCTTGCGGTCGCCTTGTCCAGATCCACGAGGTAAAGATAGGGAAGACGGCCCAGCGCATCCGCGAACTGGTAACCGAGGACACCATCGTTGCGCCCCCGCGCGATGGTTGCCGCCACCTCCGGCAGGACGAGAGTCGGTACGATCATCGGGATTGCCCGCCCCTGGATGGCTCCCAGCAGCCGGTGGCTGTCCTCGTGCCCCTCCTCGTACGGGTTGAAGGCGTTGATGAAAACGCTGGCGTCGATCGTGAACGGCCCCGCCATCTACCGGCGCATCCTGGATAGGAGGTCGGCCGACGACTCCTCGGCTTGCCACCCGCGGCCTATCTCTTCACCCAGCCGCTCGAGCTCTGCCCACGCGCCTTCGGCGCCTCCGGCCAGGGCGCCTCCTCCATTGGCCGCGGGGTCTTCAAGGGGCACCAACAGGCTCGCCGGACGGCCGCGGAAGGTCACCACGTAACGTGCCTTCTCATCGCGAACCTCCCGTACAATGGCCGACGCGTGGGTCTTGAGCTCCTTGATTCCGATCTCGGGCATCCGACGTTCCTCCGTGCCTCGCCTGGAAGGTCCACGCCTGAGTGGTCACCCAGGTGTCCACATCCTATAGAAGAGGGGGAGCCGTGGCAACAAGCCGCTGATCCGGCTGGCCCCCGCGCCCCGAGGACGCTCCCATGGCCGACCCGATGCGCCAGCGAGGAGGCCACCTTCCCCTTTGAAAGGGGACCGCTACAGGGCTTCCGACGGCCGTCCCGAGCCTCGCTCCACGGATTCGGGCGCCGGACCGTCATCCCGGCCCGCGATTCGCTGAAAGTGGACGTTCGACGGCGATGGCGGGCCATCCGGACCCGCGAATGGACGGCCGACCGCCGCGGGCGTCCGCGCATCCTGCAAGCGGGCCCTTGACCGCCATGGAAGGGCGCTTGTCCTGAGAGCGCGCGTCCGACCGCCGTCCAGGCCTCCGGCTCATGAGAATCGTCCTGCCATCGTCGTCAGCGGGCCGTTCTGGCGCCTGGAGCGGACGTCCATGGACGCCGATCCCTTGCTTGACCGCGAGGACGGACGTCCATTCCTGTCGACGCTCCATGCCCGAGAGTAGCGGGTCCGCCGTCGCCGCCGACGCGGCCGACCGAGATCGAGCAGTCCGAGGAGGTGGTCGGCGTGTGCGATCCCGATCGTGGAGGGAGGGTGTGGTCCGGGTCGCCGGACCATCCGGTCCTCCGGCGTCCTGGACCGAACGCTGCCGACCGCACCCGTCCTCGTAGGAGCGGACCCCCGTGTCCGCTCGGCCGACGATCCAGCCGGAATCGGCGGCAAACTCGCCTGCGAGCTGGCTCGGGCGTCGCCAACCCGCTCGCCGGCGTTGACGGGCAGGCGCCCGGCGTCAGGGCGATGCCGAGCGCCTCGCGGCACTCCTCAATTGACAGCGAATCCTGTCAATTCAGCGAATGCCGTCGAGTCAGGTAACGGTCCCCGGCTGGAACGTAGAGCTTGTGAGGACGGCTGGCCGGCTCTATCTGCCTCTGGCTGAGTGACTTACGGCCATGCTACCCGCTGACCCGAACGCCTCCCGGGCGGAAGCTGACCCTGGGTGGAGCCGGGGCCAGAAGAAGTGTCTGTCACCACTGTGCGGGGGCTCGAAGAGGCGTTGCCGGTAGGCGGGGACGCCAGGTCGGCCGTAAGTCGCTGATTCTGGGAAGGTTATAAGTGTCTGTCACGAGATCTCCGGGGGCTCGCCGGCGTCGACGGGCAGGCGCCCGGCGTCAGGGCGATGCCGAGCGCCTCGCGGCACTCCTCATCTGACAGCGAATCCTGTCAATTCAGCGAATGCCGTCGAGTCAGGCAACGGTCCCCGGCTGGAACGTAGAGCTTGTGAGGACGGCTGGCCGGCTCTATCTGCCTCTGGCTGAATGACTTACGGCCATGCTACCCGCTGACGGCCATGCTACCCGCTGACACACCCTGAACGCCTCCCGGCCGGAAGCTGACCCTGGGTGGAGCCGGGGCCCGAAGAAGTGTCTGTCACCACTGTGCGGGGGCTTCCCTTAGGCGCTACGCGGCCTTGACCGCCCCCTCGGCGCCGCCGGAATGGCAGAGACCGAGGGACGCGCCGAAATGACGGGGGCGGGTCATTCTCGGCGAGCGCAACAGGGTCCTTCCTGCCGAGCGCCGACGGTCTCGGCGGTAGCCGAGGCACGCGCTCGACCGTAACTCGTTGATTCTGGGAAAGTTATAAGTGTCTGTCAAGACACTCCGGGGGAACTGAAGATGCGGACCCTAGACAACTTGGCCTGGAATCTGGTACAGTCCAAGTCGCGGGACGCTCCCGGAGGTCCTCCGTCGGTACCAGAATCCAGACCTCCTGACCTACCCCTGCTAACCCTCTGAAAACACGGGACCGGCCCTGTCGGTGGTGCGGACCCAAAACTGTCCGCTTTTTCGCGGTGCCGATGCATGATCAAGCATGGCACCGACG